>JAABUT010001568.1_pt1 | contig 25606 bp, 26 predicted proteins | sample 5559281 | NCBI WGS metagenome assembly JAABUT01 (sample SAMN10711880, study PRJNA513359) | rock metagenome | isolation source: Antarctica rocks | place: Antarctica: Victoria Land, Ricker Hills nord | collected 2016-01-04
CGCCTGCCAGCAGGCCGAGCCGGCGCCAATGCTACTCGCCCGTTACCGGCCGATCGATGAGGACACAACGCGAGACCACGTTGCAGTGGGGCAGACAAGCGTTGCTATTCTAGGGCCGTCCACATAAAGGTTTCTGGTCGCTCCTACGTTCCTGGTTGCGACCGCACCGGGGCATCTCGCAGGACAAGTTGCCGGATTACCTCGGCTTCTTCCAGTTCGTGCACAACGCACGCCGACGCGGCAAAGCCCTGCTCAGCGCACTCATTTCAGCCTTGGTCGCATGACCTCAGCCTACCACCCCGGAACCCGACAAGAGCCACCCTCGAAGCCCAGATGAAGCTTGCGGCCATCTTGCACAACTTCACGGGCACAGGGCCGGGTTAGCCGGCTCCAAGAAGGGGGTCATGGCTGCGGACACCGAACCGGTGGCGACGGCCGCGGAATAGCCCAGCCCCCCTCCCCTTCCCTCTTGCCCCACTTGGGCTGCCCGGTTTGGGGGCGGTCCTTCTTGGTTCGGGGCATGATCTGTCACGGGCGAGCGCGGCAGAAAGTCGCGCACCAGCTGGCCCAAGCCGGCTGGCGCAACTACAGGACGGCGGCGTAGCAGCGCCGCAACGGAGTAGGAGCTGCAGTTGGTCCCGTCAGACTGTCTCGATCTCCGCCTGGACTTTGAACGGGTTCAGCACCCGAACGCCCCTGCTTCGGAAATGCCTGGTGTTGCGGGTGGCCACCACGAACCCGCGTACGCGGGCCGTCGCCGCCAGTGCAGTGTCGTCCCGGTTCCGGTCGTGTTCGCCAAGCAGCCGCGCCCACTCCGCCGCGATGTCCCGGTCCACCGGCACGATGCGCCCCGCATAGGCTTCCTCCAGCGCCGACAGCCCCGCAAGCCGGAACTCCGCCAACGCGAGCTCCAGGCGCTTTCGCACCTCCCAGCCCCGCCGCATCTCCAACAGGGTCACGGCGCTGATGAACAGCGTGCGTTCCGGCACCGACCGCAGCCAGGCCCGGACGTTGGCATGGCCCCGGGCACCGGCCTCGCGCAGCACGTTGGCGTCCAGCAAGTACTCTGTGGCTCCGGCCGTCACCGGACCGGCTCTGCGTCCCCGCTGCCCTCGCTCCCCTCCGGGTCGAACGCCCCCAGGTCAGCCAACTCGCCCAGCATCCGCTTGAAGCTCCGCGTCGGGTACGGCCGCCCCGACTTCGGATACGCCCGGGCATACTCGACCGACGCCTCGACCTGCGCACGGGACAGGCCCGGGTAGTCGTCCAGAGTGGCCTCCACCCCCTGCCCCGCCGCCAATGCCGCGATGAGGTAGGCCAGCACGCCATCCGTGCCGCGCAGCACCGGCTCGGCGCTATCCTCCTCGACATGGGCCTTTGCTGCCTCCAACTGGGCCAGCCGTGCGGCAATGCGCGCGTCCACGTCCACCAGCTCCAGCGCAAGCCGCTGCCCGACCCGCACTTGGTGCTCGCCCTCGGGCAGGCTTCGCAGGGCTTCATACACCCGGCGCCGGGCCGAAGGCGTCAGGTCATCTTCTAAGTCGCCCTCAACTAGGAGGTAACGAAGCTCGGCCGGGCCGAGCTTGCGCAGCACGCCACCCCCGTCCGGTTTGCCTGGGCGCGGCTCCCGGCCCGCCTCGATCAGGCCGCGGTCCACGGCGCGGTTGATGGCTGCGGCTGGGCGCTCCACCACGTAGCTCGCCTCCCCCACCGTCAGCTCCCGCCCCAGCGCGTCCATGCTCTCTCCAATCAATTCATCCCAGTATAAGGATGAGTTAGAATATCAGCAATCGGCAACACGTCGTTAGCCAACCCGGGCGCCGTCCATTCGGGGCTGCGTGCTGCTCGTTTTGTCCCCGAGCTACCTGCCGCCTCTCGGCCTTTGGATAACGATCCTTCATGGGATAAGAATTCGGGTAGACACACATCCGCAAATTCATCTATGTAAATGTGCAATCATGCAGAAATGTGCATAGACGAATATATGATAATTACGGTGACGAGCTACAAGGGCGGCGTTGGCAAGACTACCACGGCCATCCACCTAGCCGCATATTTGCAACGCCTAGCTCCGACGCTGCTGGTGGACGGCGACTCGATCCGCAGCGCGACCAAATGGAGCCAGCGGGGTGGCAACACAGGCTTGCCCTTCAAGGTCGTCACCCACGCCCAGATGGTGAGCCACATCCGCGACTACCAGCACATCATCATCGACACCGAAGGCAACCCGACCGACGACGATTTCAAGGACTTGGCAAACAACTGCGACTTGCTGGTCATCCCGGCCGTCCCTGAGAGCGTGGCAACCGATGGCCTGACGCATACTCTCGCCAAGCTGAGAGCTTTGGGCAACAAGCGTCATCGTGTCCTGCTGACGATGGTGCCGCCAAAGCCGCGCACCGAGGGGCAGCAACTCCGCGACATGCTGACTGGCCACAGCATTCCGGTGTTCGCTGCCGAAATCCCGCGTCTCGCTGCGTTCGAGAAAGCCGCAGCCGAAGGCGTGCCGGTCTATGCGGTCAAGGAGGACCGCAATGCACCGCGGGCATGGGACGCCTACGAGGCAGCCGGCAAGGAGATCTCTCTTGGGTGAGAAGAAGGGCAAGTTCTCAGCACTGGCCGACCTGCACCGCCCGCAGCTGGACGATGAAGTGCTGGCTGAGATGGTGCAGCCGGCATTGGTATTACCCCCGGCCAGCGAGGGCCGTGGCAGGGGGCGTCCTGCCACGGGCAAGCGCAGCAATCCCGAATGGAAGCTCTACTCGCATTTCCTGAAGAAGCAGACCCAGCGAGCAGCCGTAGCCCGGCTCCAAGCCGAAGATAGTGACCACGACCTATCGGACGTGTTGGAGGAGTTGCTGGCCAGCTGGCTACGGCAGTAGTTGTATATCTGAATATCCACATATACGAAAATCCAAAAATTCGGATAGGTAGATATGCGTATGTGCGGAAACTTGGCTACCTAGCGCCTTGTTAAGCGTAGTAAGTTAGCTGGCACCATGCCACAGCCGCGCAATCCTATGCGACTTGCAGCAGGTGCGTTCTTGCAGGCTATGCGATGTGGCCCGGCAAGTACCGGGACCTTGCCAATTCATCGCAAAGAAGTGGTTTGCTGTTCTGTTGATGAGGGTGGGGCAGATGCAGCATCGAATCGGCTGCAGCCTGCATCGGTATTAAGCCAAACATCAGAGGTTATAGCTGTTCATGGATCAATTGCACCTTCATGGGAATCCTTCAGGTAGTCCCACCTGATCTTATCCCCGCTCACCTCGTGGGGTTAAGCGCGAATTGGGAGTAATATCCACATTCCAAGCAAAACATCCCGTGGGGTTAAGCGCGAGAAGTGTGGGGTTAAGCGTCAAAACGATGGTTATACCGTGGGGAGAAGCGCATAGTACAACTAGTAGAATCTACTAACTTGCTATTAGCTCTCCGCGCTTAACCCCACAGTTGACGGTTACGATGCGAAAGTACAAGAAAGGGGCATACCGGGACCAAACGGAAGCAGGCATGGACGACGACGCAGCCGCCGGGGTACATCGCCTAGTTCTGTTGCATGGCAGAGACAAAGCGCGACAGATGGTGCAACAGCAGCACCGCCAGCTTGTCGACATTGCTGCTGAGGTGCTCGCCGACGAAACGCAGGCCGTAGGGATCTCCTACACTGGGTTCTGTCTGACCTCGCTTCCGCACAAACGGCTTCCTGATGACCAGGCGTGGAAGAAGGCTGGGCACCGTGTCAGCTTGATTGTAGAGCCGGGTCACATGCTGGCCGGCGGCGAACCCAAGCTGTATGGCGTCCCTTACGGCGCTCGCGCCCGCATGGTGCTGCTCTATCTACAAACGCAAGCCGTCCGCACAGGAAGACGAGAAGTAGAGTTAGGTCGCTCAATGCGGGGGTGGCTAGAACGTATGGGCGTTTCCGTGGGCGGCGAGACAGCTAAAGCATTCCGAGAGCAAGCAACCAGAATCAGCGCGTGTTCCCTGAAATTCTTTTGGGAGGGCGACCGCCGCTCCGCTGGGTGGACTGCGGGGCGCATCGTCACGTCTGGCCTGTCTTTCCACGCCGTTGAAGAATCAGGCCAGGAGAGCCTTTGGGATGACCGGGTGGAACTGGATCCCACTTTCTATAAGGCGTTGAAAGAACATCCCGTGCCGCTGTTGGAGGCCGCTATCCGGCAGCTACGAGACCGCTCCATGTCCCTCGATCTCTACGTTTGGCTTGCATGGCGGCTGCACACGTTGGAGCGGGAGACTCCGATTTCATGGCCTGCCGTATTTGGACAGTTCGGAGAGGGGTACCGCGAGTTGCGGCACTTCAAGCCCCGCTTCCTAGAAGCGCTGTCTGCCGCGGTGGCGGCGTATCCAGAAGCACGGGTGGCCGTCGGGGACGAGGGTATTCGGCTTCGGCCTTCTCAGGCACCCATCGCTAAGCGGACAGCCATTGCTTGAGCTCTTTCACTTGGCCGGTAGCCCTCATAGCTCGCGCTTAACCCCACACTCCTTCCGAGGACATTCACGACGCGCAGGCGCCGAGCTGTGGCCCTGTTCAGGACCCTGATCAGCAGGCCGGCTGTTCGTGTAGTCGCACTTGAAAACCGGGCAATGAGTGACGTTCCTTGGTCTAGCCTTCCTCGCAGCTTGGATCCTGGATTTGGCTTCTGGCTTTACCACGCGGCCCGAGCCAATTGTTTAGGGACCTGAGGCTGACGCCAACGGTCCTGGCGATCTCAACGCCGCTGATCTCGCCGGGTGGCTTGGCCCAGAGCGGCCGAGCTGCCTCCAGCTTGGCCTGGCGCGCTGCCTCCGCCTTGGCCGTAACAGCGACAGTAGAGGCCGAGCGCCCGTCTTCTGTCTGGCCCCGACGCCAAGTCTCGTCGGCGTTCGCGAGCGCCTCTAGCAGCCCTGCATTCAGCTCCGCCGCCGTGAAGGTGACACCCGTGTCCACTACACGGACATCCATGCCCCGGCGCCCGGCCGCAGCTAGGGTACGGGCAATGTCGGCCATGTTCCAGCCGAGGCAGCGCAGCCCGGCGACGCAGACCACAGCCGACACTGCGCTGGCGGCCGCATCGAGCAACCGTGCCCGCTGCCGCAGACTACCGGGCTCGCGGCGTTTGAGCTGGGTGACGTTCAGCTTGTCGCAGTAGGCGCCGTCAAGGCTGATCCTGGCTCCTCGCAGCATCGACTCCTGCTCGGCGATCGTGAGGTTGAGCACGCCGTCGCGCAGGTAGGGCAAGGTGCGAGGGCCTGGCCGCTGGCTCATATATAAGACACGTCAGTCTTGCACTTTCGGTGTGGATGTGCATACTGGAGGGCGTGACGACGGAGAGGGCCGATGGCCACGATCAGGGTCCGTGACAGGGGCGAGCAGGCAAGCTGCCAGACCGGTGCATCAACCCAGGCTGTGAGTCGGGTGGCATGAGCGACAGCAAAACTCCTGCGATCACACCGGGCGCCATCATCGGCATTGCTATCGTGGTGGTGCTGACGGTGGGCACCGGCATGGTGGGCTGCCCGATGTATTCGGTCTGGCACGCGCAAAAGGCAGGCGAGGCCGAGCTGGCGCAGGCTGACCAGAACCGGCAGATCGCCGTCGCCCAGGCCAGGGCCAAAGCGGAGAGCGCGCACTTCGAGGCCGATGCCGAGGTCACGCGCGCCACGGGGGTGGCGAAGGCCAACGAGATCATCGGCAAGAGCCTGCAGGGCAACGAGGTCTACCTGCGCTACCTGTGGATCAACGGGCTGGAGCTGAACAAGAACGCCGTCATCTACGTGCCGACTGAGGCCAACCTGCCGATCCTGGAAGCCGGGCGGCTGCCGCGCCTGCCGGCGCCTACGCCCTGACTGCACCTGTTCTTGCCCGAGCGGCTGCAGGCTGACCATGGTAGGGACCGAGGTTGCCGGTAGCAGACGGTGACGCGGTTGTGGATCATGTCCGACCTGCACCTTGAGACCGTGCGCTACCCGGATGCCTACCGTCCGCGATGCGCCGGCTTCGACGTGCTGGTGATGGCAGGTGACGTATGGGAGGGCAGCAGCGCGCGGGCATTGGCAACGGTGGCCCGGCTCGCCCAGGGCAAGCCGGCCGTGTTTGTGCTGGGCAACCACGAGCCATGGCACTGCGAGTTGGGGGCAGAGCGTGCCGTAGCCCGACGCGCGGCAAAGCGGCACGGGGTGACGCTGCTGGACGACGGGGAGACCACCCTGGCGGGCGTGCGCTTCGTGGGCGGCACGTTGTGGGCAAATGGCAAGCTGGGCGGCCAGGACGCGACTCCCGGCCAGGCCACGGGCGAGATGGTGCGGGTGGCCCGGGACGGCGGCGGCACCCGGCCCATCACCACGGGCGACGAGGCCGCGCTGCACCGGCGGACGCTGGAGGTGATCAAGGCGGCGCTGGCGCAGCCCGGCGACGGCTGTCCCGTGGTGGTGGTGACGCACCATGCCCCGCACCCCTTGTGCGTGCCGGCGGCGCACCGGAGCAGCTGGGGGGCGGGCAACTCGGCTTCCGACCTGTCGCACCTGACCGACACGGGCCGAGCTGTCTTGTGGGTGCATGGGCACCTGCATCACACGGTGGACCTGGTGCGGCCGGGAGGCACGCGCATCCTGTGCAACCCGGCCGGGCCGCGGTTCGGCAACGCCGATTTCCGCGATGACCTGGTAGCCGAGGTCTGATGGCGGCGCTGGCCGCAGGGGAGGGGAGCCGCATCCACCGATCCATCCCCGGTGTTATGCACGGTTCGCTGTATGTCTCTGTCCCAAGAGGGTGGACGACGCGGGACCGTGCGGCGGCATGACGGATGCAGGACTGCACGGGACCAAGGGAAGGAGCAGCCGCGATGGCAGGTGACGACACGACGGGGCAGCCGGACCCGGAGGTGGTGCGGCGGGTGGCCTACGATGCGGTCTGGCTGGCGGGCAAGCCGTTCCCGCTGACGCCCTTGGAGGCCTGGTATGTCATGCAGGGCTGAGAGGTGGCGCCGGCAGGCGGGATCACGCAGGAGCAGGTGCTGGAGATGCCCGGCAGGATCGAGGGTGGGGCAGGGTGGATCTGGCTCTGGCAGTCGTGACCGGGCGGCAGGGCGCTGCGCAGGCGCGTACCTCGCGCCATCCGGCGCTTTGGCCGCCATCGTCACAATGCCGCCGCTGCTACCGCCACAGGAGCGTTTCAGAAGGGGCAGGGGATGGCTGAAGCGGAGATGCCGAGCGAGGAAGAGGAGGGCGGGCAGTATGACGCTGCCGCCATCGCGCTTCTTGGGGAGCTGAGGCCGCCGCGGCGGCCGTGGCAGGTGCTGCTGACCTGGACCGGGGCGGCCCCGCCCGGCCCAGGGCTGTACGAGGATCTGGGGCACATCCTGGACCTGTTCCCCGGCACGGGCTTCCTGACGGTGCATACGGTGGAGGGCTGCCTCCGTGCCACGCGCGACTTCCCCAGCAACGCCACCCAGGAGGTGGACGACATCCTGGCCCGGCTGTTCCAGGCCAACCCGGAGGTGACGGGCGTGACCTTCCCGGGCACCGCAACCCGGCCGGCGCACACGGCGACGCCGGACGATTCGTTCTGGTCGGCCCAAGGCAAGGCGGGTGCCGCCATCACGGCGGCCCTGGAGGCTGGGACGGTCACGCCTGGGTAGGCTATCGAGCAGTTCAAGCACCTCTACGCTGCCGACGCTGCAGCAACCGCGGCGTCTGAGGCGGCACAGGACCAGACGGGGCCGCTCGGGCAGCCGTGACAACCGGCTTCCGGGCCTGGGCACGTCGTGCCGGGCCATCCCGACAGGAGAGGTCGCTTCCACAAGTGCCGCGCCTCAGTCCGGGTTGTAGAGGCGCAAGATGGTGGCGATCACGACGGCCTCCTCGCGGGACGACGCGGTGCCGAGCAGGTGGTGTGCGTTGCCGCCCTTGGGGATGCCGACGATCCTGTTGCCGGCGGCCTCAACCGTGCGCAGGGTGCCGGCCTCGAACACCTCCTGCGCCGCCCGGTCCAGGCCCAGGCTCAGCCAGTATTCAACCCTCATCCCTGCGCCATGCCTTTTCCGGTTCGGTACGGGCCTACACCATCCCGGCCGACCCATCCATGCGGCGGTATGGGTCCGGCGGGCGCCCTGGCCTACCTTGGGTTCACGACCGGCGGTGCGGGCGGCGGGTCGAGGGGCTGTGAGTCCCAGAAGGCGTAGCTGCACACCGCACGGTAGCCGATGCCGTCTTGCTGTGTCCCGCAGGTTTTGTTTGCCTTGTCGAGGTGGTTCCACTGCATGAGGTGGAGCCAGTGTTCCGCCGCGGCTTTGCCGTCGCGCATGGTGGCGGCCACGAGGGGCGCCTTGGTGGCTTCCAGGGCAAGGGCCATGTCCCCGCGCTCGACGGAGCGGCCATACCAGAACCCGCCGCCGGCGAGGGCTGCTGCCGCGGCGGCCAGGATGGCGCCGGTGACGAGGCGCTCGCGCCAGGTGCGCGCCCTGGCCTGGGTGGCGACGGCCTTGAGCAGCAGGGCCTCGGCTTCCTTGTGGAAGCCCTGCAGGACCTCCACACGCGCCTGCTTGACCTCAGCCGCAGCGGCCTCGATGCGGCCGGCTCCCTGTGCCGCCGCGCGGCTGATCTCCCGAGCCTCGCCGGCGATGCTGGCCTGCGCCCGTGCGGCCTCCTCGCGCACCCGGCCGCCGATGTGGTCGGCGGCGCGCCCGGAGGCGGCGGTGTGGTCGGCCTGCAAGTGGGTGAAGTGGACGAGCATCTCGCCCAGCATGGTGAGCACGGGGTGGAGCGGGTCGCGCGCGGTGAGGCCGCCGCGCCGCATGGCCTCGTGGTAGCGGGCGATGAAGTCCTTGAGAAACATGGCGCGGCTGCCCGGCTGCGCCCCTGGCGGCTCGAAGAACCCGGCCTGCACCAGCGTGCCCGCCGGGGGCCTGGCCGGGGTCTGGCCGCCGTCCGGACCGGCCGCCGCTGCCGGCCCCGGCCCGGTCAGCATGCGCGGGGCAGGCTGCTGGGCTGGCAGTCCCTCTCCGGGCGGAACGCTGCCGGGAGGGGCGGCCGGGGCAGGCGCGGCAGCTCCCGGCTCCGGGCGGACGTGTGGACGCAGCATGGCGTCGAACATCGTGCGCAGGGTTGCGGAGAGCTTGCCACCCCCGGCATCGGCGGCGCTCATGGCAGCCACCCGGCAATGCCGGCGAAGGCCGCATCCATGGCGCGCAGCCACAGCTTCACCCGCTGGCGGTCGGTGGGGGTCATGGGCGACAGCCCGTCGGCCGCAGCGCCCGCGGCGGCGGCGGCAAAGGAGAGGTGGCGGCGGTTCACCTCGTAGGCGACCTTGAGGCGCGGCATCGGCACCACCTCGGCGCCGCGGGCCAGGGCGGCACGGAACACCGCATGGGCGCGAATGGGCTGGAACACCTCGGCGGGGTCGAGGTCCTCGGCCACCAGGCCTTCGTTGAGAATAACGGCGGTGCGGGCGGGAGCAAACAGCGGCACACCGTGCGGCCCCTGTGCCTCGACGGAGGCGAGGTAGCCCAGGCTCTCCACCTCCGGCCCGGCGAGGTGCAACAGGGTGACGTCGATGCCAGCCTCCTCCAGCATGGCCAGCAAGTCGAGTTCGGCGGCGAGGTGCTTGAGCACCATGTCGCCGCCACCGAGGTCGAGCACGACGTCGAAGCGCTCGATGGCCATGCGGTTGATGATGGCCTCGACCCAGCGGCGGACGGCAGGGTCGTCGGCGCTGGGAGGTGCGAGCACGCCGTCGAAATACAAAGGCAAGTTGCGGTTGGTACGGTCGCCGTCGGCGATGACGACGGTGCGTCCGGCGTCGAAGGCGCGCTCGCAGATCCAGCGCACGAGCAGGGTCTTGCCGGTGCCGCCTCGCCCAGCGAGTACGATCAGGCGGGGGCGTCGGGCACCGGCCGGGGCGGGCAGGAGGCTGTCCTGCGCTTCGAAGGGCGGAACATTATTCGGGGTAAGAGGCTGGCGCTTGGTCACGGAAGGGTCCTCCAGGGTGTGAGGCCCAGAGACAGATCACCCGTTGGCGCGAACGGGCGCGATTATTTTCGCCTAGAGCACGCCGGGGGTGGGCAGCTTCGGCCCGCCCTGGCGCGCGGCCAGGTCGGCGACGCGGCGCTCGACCTCCTCCGTGCTGAGCAGGGAAGGCGTTGATCTCGCTGCGTCTTGCGTCGGAGCCGGTGCGGCAGGCGCCCCGCGCGGCCGGGCGGGCCGGATGTCAGGCATGGCCAGGTCCGGCCCTACGAATGGCGCATCACCCAATTGTGATGACAACGTTGGTGCCTCTGGTAGCGCCGGCGACGCTGCTGCCGCCATCCCGGGCAAGGGACCTGACCCGGCTGCAACGCCCGGGCTGATTGCAGCCGCCGGCCGAGGTGCTGACGCTGACCCAGGTGCCGGCGCTGCTGGTGCAGTCGATGCCGCGGCGGCTTTCTGCCTGCGCCGGCTGATGCGCGACCAGGCGAGCTTGGCGGCGGTGGCGGTGATGGGCTGGCCCGAGGCGCCGGAAACCCCGGCCTGGCGGGACAGCACAGCGGCGATGGCCTGCCAGCTGTAGCCCTCGACCACCTTGAGCGCATGCAGCTCGTCGTGGTGGTCGAGCAGGTAGCGGGACAGGGCGGACAAGCGACTGTTCGGCTGGGCGCCGCTGGCCTCCAGCTCCTCGCGCAGGCTGCGCGGAGACAGCACAGCCCCTATAGGCCCAGGGTCATCCGTCCCCGTTGCGCTCACGCCGCACCTCCGCAGCAATCTGGTCGCGCAGAGGTATCACATGCGGAGCAGGTTGACATCACCAAAGCTGCGGCTTGGCAGCGTTTCCGCATCTCTTCCGCAGCGCCATGGCACTGGCTGACGCCGGCCTAGGCGGGACGGTGGCGGGAGAAGGGGCAGGTAGGTCACTATACACCATTGCACCTTGCGGTGCCCCTCCGTAAGCTCCCGCGTGCACCTTGTCCAGCCCGGTGGTTCCCGCCATGCCCAGCAGCCCAGCGACGGAAGCAGTGACGGATGCTAGGCTCGACGCGATGGCCGACGACCTGGCCAGCGTGGTCCAGGCGTTGCGGCTGATGAGCGACGCCCAGCGCCGGCAGGGCGAGCTGCTGACGCAAGTGGTCGTGCTGCTGACCCCTGACGAGCCGGTCCGGGATGGCCCCGACCTGGGCACGTTGCTGGGGCAGCTGATCGGTCAGGTGGGCCAGATCGGCGGCGAGCTGCGCCAGGTCGGCGACGTCCTGGACGAGACGACCCAGCGGCTGCCGGAGCGGATGGCGGCAGCGCTCGACGGGGGGTTTATCCGGGCCGAGAAGCGGGCCGCTGCCGCGGCCCTGGCGGCGGCACCGGCCGCGGCGCCCCGGCGGTGATGACTTTCCGAAAAATCGCGGCGGGGTCGGCGGGGCGGCTGATCCGCGCCTAGATGACGGAGCAGTCGATCCCGGAGGCGGAGCGTGGTCTGGCCGGCTACTACACCGGGCAGGACAGCCGTGCCGCCTGGAAGGCTGACATGGCGCCGAGCGTGGCGCGTGCGCTCGGCATCGAGCCGTCGCAGGCGCCGGATGACGTGGCGCTGGACCGGCTGTTCGAGGCCAAGCGCGCGGAGGACGGCAGCGCCTGGTCGCGCCACGCCCGCCAGATTTCTGCTTATGACCTGACCTTCTCGGCGCACAAGTCGGTGTCGCTGGCGATGGCGTTCGCGCCGACGGAGGCGGAGCGCGCGGCGCTGGTGCGGGCGCACGAGGGGGCGGTGGATGACGCGATGCGCTACGTCGCCCAAGAGGTCGGCTGGGCGCGGCGCGGCAAGGCGGGCTGCCTGGGCGCCGAGCCGGGCGAGGTGGGCTGGGTTCGGTTCCTGCACTTCACCAGCCGACCGACCGTGCTGGTGCAGGACGGGCCTGACGGGGCGACGGTGCCCACGGACGTGGCGGTGCCGTCCGACCCGCAGCTGCACAGCCACAACGCCCTGTTCAACGCCGTCGTGACCGCGTCCGGCCGGGTCGGCTCGCTCGACACGCTGCGCATCCAGGGCCGGGTGCATGAGTTCGGCGCCTACTACCAGGCGCGGCTGGCGGGCCGGCTGCGGGTGCTCGGGGTGGACGTGGCCTATGACGCGCGGGAGCAGGCGACAGCGATCCGCGGCATCAGCCAGGAGGTGTGCGACGCCTTCTCCAACCGGCACCGCGAGGTGGCGCGCAAGGCCAAGGCCATCGCCGGCACGCTCGGGCTGGCATGGGACGACCTGTCGGCCGAGCGCAAGCAGGGGCTGATGCAGTCGGCGGCGGTGCGCGACCGGCTGGCCAAGAACGACGGCATGACCGACCGCCAGACCTGGGCAGCGACGGCGGCCACCTTGGGCTGGCAGCACCGCTCGGTACTTGGGAAGGTAGAGGCGCCGGCGCTGTCCGACGCGGAGCGGCTTGATGCCGCCTATGCGCACGCGGCGCGGCACGTGGGCGAGGCGTTCCACCGGTCGGCGGTGCTGAGCATGGATGCCGTGCGGACCCATGCGGCGCGGGCGCTGATCGGCACCGGGCTGGACGGGCCGGAGGACATCGGCCGGGTGGTGGAGGCGCTGCGCGAGCGCGGCGTCCCCCTGCACGGCGCGTCGGCGCGGCTGGTGTTCGGGATGCGCAATGGCACGCTGGCGGCCACCAACACCGTCCAGGTGGCGATCGAGCAGGGGGTGGCCGAGGCCGCCGCTGCGGCAGAGGCCGACCGCACCGGGGCGCTGCTGCCGGGCGAGGTCGCGCGGGCGGCCCTGGCGTCGGGTTTGGATTTTGGGCACGGGCGGGACGAGGAGCAGGGCCAGGGGCACGGGGCGGCGCAGCGGGCGGCGATGCACGCCCTGGGCGAGGGCGGGCGGCTCGGGGTGCTGGTCGGCGTCGCCGGCGCCGGCAAGACGGCGCTGATGGCGCCGCTGGTGCGCGCCTGGCAGGAGCGTGGGCGGGAGGTGATCGGCCTGGGCCTGGCCTGGCGGCAGGCGGACGCGCTGGGCGATGCCGGCATCCGCACGACCTATGCGGTGGCGCCGTTCCTGGATGCGGTGCGCCGGGGCGACGTCCAGGTGGGACGGGGCACCGTGCTGGCCATCGACGAGGTGGGCCAAGTCGGGCCGCGGCAGTTCCTGCAGCTGCTGGAGCTGCAGCAGGCGACGGGCTGCACGATCAAGGCGCTCGGCGATCCCGAGCAGTGCCAGGCGATCGAGGCGGGCGACACGATGGAGATCCTGCGCCGGGTGCTGCCGGCGGCGGCGATGCCGGAGCTGCTGTCCACCGTGCGGCAGGAGACGGCGCGGGCGCGCAAGGTCGCCGGGCTGTTCCGCGACGGGCGGGCCGGGGAGGCGCTGGCGATGAAGCGCGCGGACGGCACGGCGGTGCTGGTGGGGGGCGATGAGGAGCAGGTGGTGGGACGCATCGCCGACCACGTCATCGCCCGGCGCGACGCCCTGCGCGCCCAGGGCAGCCCGCGCGGCGTCACCGTGTCGGCGCCGAGCAACGCCGATGCGGCGGCGATCAGCGGCGCCATCCGCGAGCGGCTGCGGGCGCGGGGCGAGCTCGGGGGCGACGAGGTGGTCCTGCAGGCCGCCGACGGGCGCGGGGCGGAGTACGACCTGCCAGTGGCGCGGGGCGACCGGCTGCGGCTCTACCGCAAGACCTGGGGCACGGTGGACGGCCAGCGCACCCACCTGGGCAGCAACGGCCAGGTGGTCGAGGTGGCGGGTCGGGACGCGGACGGGCTGCACCTGCGCAGCACGGCGCGCCGCGGGGCGCCGGCCGTGCATGTGCCCTGGGCGCGGCTGGCCGAGCCTGCGACCGGGCGGCTGCTGCTGGGGTTCGGGCACTGCCTGACCATCGACAGCGCGCAAGGCATCACCTCGGGCGAGCACGTCAACGCCATGCCGCGCGGCTCGGCAGGCGTCACGGCCTTCAAGGCGTATGTCGCTGAAAGCCGGCACGTGTCGCAGGTGTGGACCCTGGTGGGGGAGGCGGCCGAGCGGGAGGCGGAGCGGGCAGCCCGGCCCCTGGGCGACCCGCGGCCAGTGACGGCCGAGGACCTGTGGGAGCGCATCGGGCGGGCGATGAGTGAGAAGCCGCGCAAGCCGTTGGGCACGGACCTGCTGGCGCAGGTGCGGGCCGACGGCGAGCAGGCCAGCGGGCGCTTCATCGTGGGATGCGAGCGGGTGCAGCGCCATGCCCACGCGCATGGGGGCGGGGTGCCCCGCCTTGCGGCCGAGGGTGCGGCGCGGCGGGCCGAGGCGGCTGTGCAGGGGGCGGTGGCCGGGCAGCTCGGGGGCTTGAAGCAGGCCATCCAGGTGCAGGGCGAGGGCCTGGCGGCGTTCGGGCGGGCAGCACAGGGCCGGGCCGGGCGACTGGAGGGAGCGGTGGACGCTGCCGTCCAGCGCATGGCGCCAGCAGCGCTGGCCGCCCTGGCACGGCGGCAGCCAGTGCCGCAGCCCCGGCCGGAGCCGCCCGCTCCGGCCGTGCGCCCGGCCATGCAGGCGGTGCGGCGCAGCAGCCCATCGCCAGGGTTCTAAAAGCCCGTTTTAGAAGTCATAGTGCGAGCAGTCGCTTGCGGTTTGGGTGGACGGCGCGGTGGAGCATGAGGCGGATCATGGCGAGGGTGATCATAGCCTAGGACACGTCCGGCAGGTGCTCGTAGTCCCTGGACAGCCGGCGCCGGCGCCAAGCCAGCCGAGTGTGCGCTCGGCCACCCAGCGGCGCGGCAGCAGGACAAAGCCCTTTGTTCCCCGCGGACGGCTGACGATGAGCAGCACGAGGCCGAGCAGGAAGCAGGCTAGGAGTGCTGGCACGCGGTTGTAGCCGCAGTCGGCGAACACGGCGCGCAGCCAGCACTGCAGCGGCTTGATGCGCCCGAGCAGCCCCTGCGTGTCCACGGCGATGTGCCGCTTGCGGCCCGTGACCTTCTTGGCCGCGTCGTAGCCGCTGGGACCGCCGGCTTCTGTGGTCTTCACGCTCTGGCTGTCGATCACCGCGGCCGTGGGGTTTGGCTCCCGGCCCGCGCCCTCGCGCAGCATGACCACGAGGTGGTGACGCATGGGCTTCCCTACACGACAAACCCTATCGGATCGCGTCAGCGTGCGGCAACCTCGGAACGGGGGTTTTCCGCACATGCTCGTCGCTTGCAAGCAGGCGCTTTTGCCCGAGCACCAGCCTATACCGATCAAGGTTAACACCGCCTGGGCAGGAGGTCCGGGGCTGGATGGTGGCCTTAGTGCGTCTGATCATCAGCCCAAGCTCGCCTGAATGTTCAGAGGCGGAGCCGCCCCGGGCGGCTGCTCGGCGCCGAGTAGTTTGGTTCCCGGTGCCTTCAGTGTCCCGTCCGCGTGCAGGGGGTGGTAAAGTGTGCTCACGGGCACGCCGCCCAGCTCGCGGCAGATTGAGGGGATGCTGCTCGTCCAGCCAAGAGAGATCAAATGGGACAGGTGTCTTCTGGCCCGTATTTCCGGCCCACCCCGCTTAGAGTGAACCCAGGACCCGTCCTATGCGGCACTCCTGAAAGGGGTAGCCGTCAAGGCCTACAACGGCGGCGACAGGGTGGCGGCGGCCTCGCTGGACGCGGCGATGCCCAGCAGGACGGAACCGGGATTGGCACCGTTCTGCAACGCCGTGGTCCACGCCAGCGCCCCCGGTGCATCAGGAAGCCGTCCCAGGCCAGCCCTGTAGAAGCTATCGACTAGCGCGCCGGCGTCCTGCCCCGCATGATCGGCCTGGAACTCGGGCGAGCCGGCGATGCCGTCGGCCAATCCCTGAGCCGTCGGCAGCCTTTGCAGGCGATCGGTCCAACCCTGTAAGCCCGCCTGGTCCGGGTCGCGCCCCAGTCCCGTCGCATAAAGCTGGCTGACCAGCGCACCCTGCTCGGACAGCGCCCAGACATGCGTGGTGGCCGCCGCGAAACGGGTCACGGCCTCGGTCGATTGCACGAAGCCGCTGGCCACTCGCCCCCGTGTCGCGCCCCCTGCCAACATTGCAACCCAGCCGTCCAGCCCGGCCGTATCCGGCGTCCGCCCGAGCACCCCTTGGTAGAGGCCCGCCACGAACCCGGCGTCCTCCGCACCGCCCTGCGCCCCGTGCCCGACCTGATACTCGGCACTGGCAACGAAGGCTGCGGCCACGACATCCGGGTCCATGCCAAAGCCGAGCAGTTGATCGAAACCGGCCAGGCCGGCTGTGTCCCCTGCGCGGCCCAACAACCCCTCATACAGGCGCTGCAGGTAGGCCTCGTTCGTGGCGGGACCAAGGGACAGTGTGCCGTTGGCCAGCCGCACCGCCGCGGTGCCCGGCAAGAAGTCCATCGCGTAGCCCTGGCGCACCAATTTGGCCAGGTCGAGCGAGGTGAAGGTCGCCGTGCTGACGCCCTCCAGTGGCGTCGGCAACTCAAACACCTGAACCGGACCTGCCTGCACGGCGCCTGAGGCGTCCGTTGCCGTCGTGGTGGCCGTGTGCGGGCCGGGGCCAAGGGCGGCCGCAGGCTCCACCTGATAGGCGCCGGTCACCGGGTCGGCGGTGGCGCTGCCTACGGCGCCGCCGTCCACCTGCAACCGCACGGCCGCCCCCGCCGCGGCCGTCCCGTCGAAGGCCGGATTGGGATCGTTTGTGACCAAGAGCGTCGTGGCGGCGCCCCCAGCCGGCTGCACCGTCAACGGCGCCGGCAGGGAGGTGACGAGGGTGCCGCCCGTGCCGTCCGGTGCCAGGCGCAGGCCCGTCCCTGGACCGGCAGAGTCCGTGACCTGCAGCGCCACCGCAATGCTGCCGCCCGTGATGGCCAGCCGGGAGGCTGCGGTGTAGGCAGTGGAGGTCGCCAGGCCGATGCCGGGCAGGTCGATGCTGCCGCCAAGGCCCAGCAAGATGCCTCCGCTGAACCCTGTGGAGCTATCGATGCGGACCATGCCCCCGGCGCCGACATCCACGGTTTGTCCGGATGCGACAGAGGCGCCGAACTCCAGGACCCCCGCTGTCACCGCGAACGCGCCGGCCATGCCCGCCGGCGTCGTGACCGGTGCGTCCAGCACGAGACTGCCGGCCGACACGCTGACGACCCCACCGTTTTGGAACACTCCAAATCTCGGCGACAGGTCGTAGGCTTGCGGGCCAGTGACGCCGAGCATGACCGTCATGGCCTCGCCCTGCACCTCGATGCGCCCGGTGTTGGTCAGGTCGGCCGGCGTAGCCGTCGGATGGACGCCCGTGCTCCAGATCCCACCCTGGATGCGGAAGGCGCCCCCAGGCGCATCAGCGGCGATTACCCCGGCGTTTGTCAGGTCGGCGGAAAAGTCCAGCTCGGCCAGAGCGCCCGCGGCGCCGCTGCCGACCGTGGTACCGGGGCCGAACCGGACGCGGGGGTCGTCGATGAAGTTCAGGAATTGGAGCCGCGCCAGCCCGGCGCCGCCGAGTTGCACGGCCAAGCTCTCCAAATCATAGGGCAGGCCGCCAGCGGAACGATCGCTCCCGTAGGTGACAGACCCCGCAGGAATCACCTCGGTGTCGCCTGGCCCGGGGATGCCGGTTGGCGTCCAGGTGCCCGCGGTAAGAGCATCGCCGCCCACCTGGGCGGTATAGGTCGGCATGGGTAATGTCCTCCGTCGTGCAAGGCATAACCAGGCGGCATAGGTGCGCCGCGTTTCCGTTGCCGGTCAACAACGTTGGCGCCGCTTCATGGCGAGGTGCAAGGCCCTGTCCGCCACTGAAATGGTTGCCGCGTCAGGCATCCTTGGCCGGGCATCTGGGAGGAAGGCGCTTTTTTCAGGGTGTTTGCTGATCCTCCAGCTTGAGAGGATGAGCACGGGTCCTGTTGGGATTGGCTTGGTTTGGTCTTCGGTTCTGGAGCGGTTTGAGCGGCACGCGCCGGCAAGCGTGATGGCGCGCATGGCGCGGGAGCACGCGTTGCCGTCGGGCTGGGTGGACGAGGTGTTCGAGGCGCACCGGCAGCGGCAGTATTCGCGTGAGCTGCTATTCTCGACCGTGGTCGAGCTGACCACGGTGGTGTCGCTGGCCTTCTTGTATGACAAGGTCAACCACACCGAACCCGGCGTGTTGCGTGGCGACTGGACGGCAAACCCGCTGCTATGGGCGGCGGTAGCGGGGACATGACGGCGTTGCAGCCGTCTTCCGTCCCGAAAACCCCGACAAGGGCGAAAATCCTAAGCGGAGAGGGACGGGTCAGGGTTTCTGCCTTTCTCGGGGCCAGGGGCAGCGCAGTACGCCAACCCGTACCGGGCCGCACGCGGGGTTGATGGAAGGAGCTGTAATCGCGTTTAGGTTTGCGGCTCCATAATAATGCACACGCACGGGACGTTGGTGGAGGTCGGGGCTACCTCATGCGCGGTCATCAAATACTGTAGACGGTCGTAAAGCGTACAGGGCAGGGTGCAGCCCATGAGCAACAATTCCCGCGCCACGCTGTACTCCGTCCAATACCCGTGCGGCCTCGCCGCCCTAGCCGTGGTGGCGCACCACACGGCCTGGACGCATACGCAGATCGGGCAGGCCGGGGTGGACCTGTTCTTCGTCATTAGCGGCTTCATCATGGTTCACGTCAGCCGCCGCGAGCCGTCGCCTACGGCCTTCCTGCGCGCCCGTGCTGTGCGGGTGGTGCCGCTCTGCTGGCTTGCAACGCTGCTGGCGGCGCTGACTGCGACGTGGACCGCGCAGAAGCGGCTTTGGCGCGATGCGCTGTTGTCCGCGTCCGACGGGACGTTTGCTTCCGATCGCACAGTGTCCGAAGCCACAAAGCAGGCGTGGGCAGCCTATAGGAAGGCGCCGCGCGACCTTCCCACCACGCCATGCTTCCCGGCCAACACCAACTGGCCTACCCCGCCCGCAAGCGTGAAGTGATGCGCCGACTGCTTCTTGCGGCGACGCTGCTGGCCTTTCCAACTTGGGCGCAGACGCCGTTTCGGGCCACCCGTAAGGCCACCAACCCCAACGCGCCTGCCTTCTCCGCGCATCAGTACAACCAAAATAGGGCCAGCAAGGCGAACAGTGCCCGTCCGAATGCTGAGGTCGGGCGAGCGCAGGCGGCAGAAGCCGGCGTGGTTCACGGCATACAGCCTGACACCCTGAAAGTTCCTGCAGACGGCGCCGACGACGCACCCTCAATCCAGCGCGCCATCACCGCCGCCTGCGGGACCGCATTCCCCAACGTCGTGTTCCAGGCCCGGCACTACGCGCTGAACAGCACTGTCACGCAATCCTGCGCCGTCAACTGGATTGGTCAGGGTTGGCGCGAGCAGAACCCAGTGCCGGCTGCCGCACCGGGAACTTGGTTCGACATCGGACCGGCGTTCATCGGCACGGCCGGCAGTCCGATCACGATTACTAGGGACAGTACCGGCAGCACGTTGCGCGGGATCGGGTTCACCGAGCCAGGGCAACCCTCCCGGCCCACGCCTATTATGTCCGGCAGCATCGTCACTGGCTGGGCGCCAGCTACCTGGACGCCTGCGGCCTATGCGCCGGTCCTGACGATCAACGGTGCTCCCGGCGTCACCGTGCGTGACGTGATGCTGCTGGGTGTGAACGCCGGCATGGTGTGCGCGGGGTCGGGCCGGTGCGACTTCGAGAACATTCGCGGGCAGGTTTTTGCCTATGCCCTGAATATCCAGACTGCCTACGACGTGTCGCGCATTCGGGACGTGCATGCGTGGCCCTACTGGTCCGCTGCTGACCCCGTGATGCAGTGGCAGCAGGCAAACGCCAGTGTCATCATCAGCTATCGCAACGATACTCCAATGTGGTCGCATCTGTTCGTGTTTGGGGCCAAGGACGGCGTGCTGATCGCGGGCGAGCCGGCCGGCAGCACCACGGGGCTGATGGTCGATATGCTGTCCTGCGACTTCACCCAGACCTGCATCCGCGTGGACGCAACGGCAGGGCTGGCGACCTACCAAATCAGCAACCTCCGCTCCTACGGGCAAGTGTGGAACACAGTGGCGGGGGCTCCCATCACGATGCTGCCCGGTTCCAGCGTGGCCAGCTTTGACGGGCAGGCCGTGGCGCAGATTGGGAATGCAGAGAGCTATGGAACCGATACAGCGGTGTTGCGCTTTTTGGCTGCGACGGCGACCGGTGCGTCCACTTTGCACCTGAACAGCCTCTACACCCACGCCGAGCGCATGAGTACCGGGGCCGTGATCGCGTCGTTCCCGAGCGGCGGCAGCAACGCGGCTACGATCAACGGCAGTCTCGTGACCGGCACGCCGCCCGCCGGCTTTGCGCTGACCAACACTGGGATCGGCCAACCCGGCATCGGCACGCTGTTCATGCCGACCCTCGCTACCGTCCACTGACGCACTTCCCACCGCTGGCCTGATCGCCCCTCTCGAAAGAAACGCCGACCCATGACTTACGTCGTCCCCAAGCCACCAACCGCGAGTGTACCCCGGCCTGACAACGGAAAGGCGCTGCCGGCTACTGTCCATAAGTCTGGACCGGGCTACTGGACCAGAATGTGCTTGCGGGAGCGAAGGACCATGGAAAGACCGATCAGGATCATCGCCGCGCAGACGTAGCTCAGGTATACCAGGTCGTAATGCGCATGGACCGTGCTGCCGAACTGCCCCTTGCGGATGATCTCCGCGGTATGGACGGGGGGCGACCACATTAGGATTGATTGGAACGCCGGCGGCACCCAGTCCACCATCACGAAGGCGCCAGAAAATGGGATCATCAGGTAGGTGAACGCGCCCACGAACTTTTCCAGCACGCCGGACATCTCGCTCAAGGGTGCTAGGATCAGCGAACACGCCAGGCAGAAGACGGCATGGTAGCCCAAGCCGAGATACATCAGACCCACGTCAACAGGCGGATCCATGTATCCAAGCAACATGGCGATGGCGCTGACAACAACCCCGGCGATCAAGGCGCCGATGATCTCCAGGATGCAGCGCGACACAATGATGTCGAGAGGCGTGACCTGCCGGTGAAACAATAAGCTACCGTTGGCCTCGAACGCCCTGACGCTACGGCCGACGCAGTGGCGCCACATCGTCAGCGGGACATAACCGGTAATGACGAAGGCGGTGATCGGCACCCCGTGTTCGTGCGCCGGGCGTATAGCGGTCCACATGATGGCAACGCCGGCGCAGAACAGCATCGGCTCGCCGATCACCCATAGGTGACCGATGTTCTCACGACCGTAGCGCGTGTGAATCTCGCGCATTAGCAAGGCGCCGATCACCTTGAACTGCAGTGCGACAAGTTGGACATTACCCATCAAGCTGCCTCTCGGAACGGTTGGAAGCAGTAGGCTGCCTTGCTCTCAACTCGGTATCGGTGAGTCGTATTTTCAATTTTGGTGAGCCGTTCTGAAAATGATTATATCGCTACCCTAGCAGACCAGTAACCGGCTAATCAGCCGTAGTCTCTAGACCTACATTTCGCCAAACCTGGGTGCCATCAGCGCTCAGGATCATAGCACCTGTTAAATCTTGGTTGAAACGGCATGGGGTTTCATGTTCAAGGACCCAGCCGCTTGCACCAAAGCACGCCATCAAGCGACCTTCAATGGCCCGGCCGTGAGTTCCTACTACAATCCTACGGACGCGTCGCGATAACACCTCGACCGCAGCCGGCAAAACCTCACCTTCAGCGCCCTGGACGTCGCAATGCATCAGATCCACGAGCGGCAGAGTTGCTAGCAACGAGCCGATCGATACACTCCTTACTTCGTCAAATTCTTCTGCCGCCTGGTCTGGACGGCGCCTCAATGTATCCTCCGGACCGTAGCTGGCCTCAGCTCCCCAGTCCGCGCTGGGCACATCGAGCTTGGGAAAGCGAGCGATCCCGTCTTCCACGCCAACTACGGCGTGCAGCAACTGGTGGCGTTCCGGTTCCAGCCCATTATCCCGAAAATGCTGGACCAGAAATTCGTGATGACCAGATGCACCCTCGACGCCCGTAAGATGGATATCTGAGATGCCGCGCAACTGCGCAGCCCGCGCACCTGCGACCAACCACGGCCCCCAGCCTGCACCCAACTCGACAGCAACAAATCTAGAACCGGCTTCCAGAACGGAGCGGAGTGTGCCCTCCCATTCAGGAGGCTCGTGCAAGCCGAAGCGCTCGGTCCCGGGCGGTCCCTCAATGAGGCCGGATGCCGCGGTATAGGATGCAGGCAAATACGAGCATCGAGTTCGGGTACCAAGGAAGTCGGTGAAGAAGCCAGATGTGCCTGGACCGGTGTACGCAGGAAACGCGGCGAGTACTGCCGGATCCACGGACGGTTGCTTCAAGGCCGCGAAGTAGTTGCTGAATTCCGCGCTCTGCAGGAAATGTCGGCGAAGATCGTCCAGCGATGGCTGGTTTTCCAAGTGTTTGGAAAGAACAGTCAGATGTTCCGGGTCACGTCCAAGGAACAAACGGTAGGACCATAGCACGGCATCAATCAGGGGTAGGGTATCCAGAGTACTCAGCGAACGCCTCCTAGTTTAGTGGTTGCCGGCACACCGGGACATGCACCCGACTATACCTTTGTACAGTCAGCGTGACAACTTTTGGGTAGAACGTGCGGTGTTTGAGGTTAGGAGCGGAGACCGTGCAACGACAAGTCCGACAGGGCTGAAAACCTCTCATGTAGGTCAATACGGAGTTCAACATCCGATGACGCTGCATATGAAAGTGCAACAATACCCATCGTGAAATCGCGGTTGTCCCGAACGTTGCGCGCCGGATGGTCCTGCGGTGCCTCGCCAGCGATGCTGAATTGGATTGTGATCGTTCCATCTTGGTCCACTGTCCCTACAGCACGGATGAGGAGTCGCGCGTTTGGCTCGATTAGACAAGTTTCTGAATCGGCCCGTCCTGTGGCGGGGAAAACAGGAACCGTTCGTGCCGAAATGACCGTGCCGACCAGGGCAGACACTGTTTGACCAGCGCACCAAGGCGCACTCTTCAAGAGCAGGTAGGCTGTAACGCGTGTCCCAGGCTTGAGGCCAGTGGAGAAGCAAAGTGACCCCTGCAGACCCCGCATCCAAACCCCGTCATGCTCCGGATGGAACCAACACTCCGCAAACAACGTACGAAGTGGCCGCGATGGATATCCGACTGGAACTAGCTGGTCTGCGGCGAGGTCGCTGACCATCAGAAGTTCGCCGGGTGCTAGCAGAACCGGTACGTAACCCGTATTGGGCAGCTTGCGGAACTTAGCAAACCTCACAAGGAGGTCTGCGCCAACGTCGCTCCAAGTGCGCGGAACAAATTTGTCCTTGATGTTCTTTGCCCGTGTAGACCGGTAGGCGTTATCGGTTATCATTTTCCGAAACACCCTTATACCATCATGGACGTTCCATGGGTCAATGTAGTCTACAAAATCCCCGCCCACCTCAGGTATGGACGATGTGTTAGACGCGACGCTAGGACGCCCATGCGTCAGGCTCTCGCCGACAGGGAGCCCCCATCCTTCCATGACGCTTGGGAAGGCGGTGAACAGGCATGATCGGTAAAGAAGTTCGAGCGACACGTCAGACAGGTCGTGCAGCACATGGATGCGGCCACCCAGGAACCGAGTCCCTTCGAGCATGTCGCGCAGGTCGTTGACGCGCCAGCCGTAACGGCCCACGAACACCAGGTCTGGCGGGTCCAGCCCTTCTTCCAGCAACGCTTTCCAGACGTAGTAAAGGTAGATGTGGTTCTTTCGCGGCTCGATTGTTGATACCATCAAGACGAACGGGCGGTGCTGCAAAGGTGCGATGACCCCCTGCCATGCCACAGCCTGCAACGCGGCCGGAACGTCCGTCCGAACGTCATGGATCTGGTGTGCCAGCGGAACGGCCTCAACTGGAATTGGCCGCAGATTATTCTTGGCAAGGAAGCGTCTGACGTCTTCGGCCACATATTCAGAGATTGTAAGGATAAAATCGAAAACGTGGAGTCCGTCGCCAAGCGCGAAGGTAAACTCGCTGACTAGCCCAGCAGAGCAGTATTCGGGATGGGTGATCGGGATCAAGTCATAAATATAAACACCTACGTGCAGGCCAGCCCGTTTGAGTTTTGCATATCGGGCGGCGTTCGACCCAAAGCCCCAAAATGCGCCGAGTATGAAGTAGAATTGGCCTCTGACTGGCTCGACAAGCGTGGCGTTCTGCTCGGCAGCTTCGATTATTGACAGGAGCCGCGCCTGGGACACAAATGGCTGCTTGATGTAGTCGAGGATGCCTAGCAAGTCGGCAGGGTCCAGACGCCAAAACCCCGACGTGTTGCGACCGGTCCGAATAAATGCATAGGCACCCTGTTCGGTAGCTGGCTGTGTGATCGCATGCTGTATGACGCCGACCTGAACGCGCTGGATGCCTGAAACGGTCCGATAGCTGCGTAGGTAATCTAGAAGGTCGTCAATCTCCAAGTAGATCGTGCCGGAACTGTCATGCGCCAGGGCGAGGGCACCGGAGCTTTGTACGGCCGCCGCTCCGCCGAGGCCTTGCACCTCTTCGATCGCAGCTTTGGTCGGCTTCAACCCTACCGATGCAAGGTAGGCCTGCTGGGCGTCTTCCTTACGGTCTAGCAACTTGAGCACGTGTCCGAGCTGCAAGTGCGCATCGGCATCTTCCGGTGCAAGCTCGATCGCGCGCCGGTAAGCGGTTTCCGCTTCGACCCGCTTACCCTGCTCTTTTAGGCAGTGGCCGTATTGCACCCAAATTGGTTGATCTCCGGGAGCCGTAGCAAGGTGGGCGGCATATTCTTGCTCGGCAACAGCCCAGTTCTTGCTATCACGTGCAGCATCTCCCCTGTTCCGGCTGAGCCCGGCCGTGTCAGTGACCCGCCGAAGGTGTAGGCGCCGCGCAAAGTCAGTTCTCAAGGGTGCAACTCCATAAAAACGCCTACTCATTGCTGAGCACCAAGTGCCGTTTGTTTGGAACCCTGCGGAGCAAGAACTGTTCCAACAGAGGCGCGGTAGGGATGCGCATACTCAGATTGCACGTTTACTACGACTTTGCAGGCTATGCCAGTGGAGCGTGTCAGACCCAAGGTAAACTGTCGCTGCGGTTGCATGAATTGTACGCAGGTATGCGCTGACCAACGGGAGTTCCGCGGCGTTGGTGCACTCGACAGCTCCAGGGCGAGTTGGCTCCAAATCCCAAGTTGCTACGCGATGACCGACTAACGATGGACGGAGTCTGGGCGTCCGGCCGCCAACATCGGGTTAAGTACCGCCACGGGAGCTATGCTGGAACCTGGGTGACGACGGTTTGAGAAGAGCGGCACATCGAGGCGGGTAAAGGCCTACCTGAACTCCTGAAGGAGCCGATACGCCCTGTCGAGGAGAGCATGCAAAATCGTGGCTCTCCCGCTCTTTGCGTGGAGGTGGGAGCCTGCCTGGAACGGACAACTCGTTAAAAGTATGAGCGGAATTTGCACCGGCTGGCTTCGGCCAGCGTGTCATATACGGCCAGGTAAGCAAGTGCTGACTTGAACTTCGAATCAGTCACTTGGCAACTGACGCTGGAGGAACGGCTCCACACAAAGTGCGGGAGAGCCACGATTTTGTATGCTCCCGGCTGCCTGTCTGTTCCAGAAGACTGCTGCAGTGATGACCAGAAGACCTCTGCAGTGATGGACTGCTACTGGGGCCGGCGGGGCGCCTCGTGCAGGCCTGCTACGGCGTTCCGCCAGCA
>JAABUT010001569.1_pt1 | contig 25597 bp, 35 predicted proteins | sample 5559281 | NCBI WGS metagenome assembly JAABUT01 (sample SAMN10711880, study PRJNA513359) | rock metagenome | isolation source: Antarctica rocks | place: Antarctica: Victoria Land, Ricker Hills nord | collected 2016-01-04
GTTCGAGCTCACGCAGTCGGGCCCGTTCGCCCACGTCCAGACCCGGTTCCTCCCCGGCATGGTCACGGCGGTAGACACTCACCCAATTTCCCAATGTGCCCTCACCAATCTGCAGCTCCCGCGCCACTGAAGCGATCGGCCGCGACGATTCGATGACCAACCGGACAGCGTCCTCACGGAACTCTGGGCTGAACACCCTCTTTGCTCGACTCACGACCTGGCCTCTCATCTAAGTGGAAAGATTATATCCACTGTCCGAGAAACGCGGGGCACCCCAAGCACAGCGCCGGGCCCATCGATGGCGAACGCAGCGACCGACCCCCTGCACCCCGCACCTCTTAACACCATGGAGATCGCCGCCTGGACCGCCTCGCCGCCACCGGTCACCGTCACGAAGCCAGCACCCAGGCAGCGCCCAGCACCGTTATCGCGTCGGCCACCCCACCATCGTTACGGGCCCGTAGAGCAGTGACCCACCCCGCCTTCCAGCCATGCCCGGCTGGCCGCAGCCGGCTCGGCCCAGGCCACCAGCCGCCCTCATACCGCAACGATTGTTATCGGGACAGTGGGCTCGGTACCGCCACTGGTTGTCCTGTAAGTCGTACCGGACTGCAGGTACAGCAGCCGCCAGCGGCCGCCGGCGGTCTCGACGAGCTGCTTGTACCGATCCCGGCTCGCACGTCGCCAGAAACTCAGGTCGACCACAACATCGCAACCCTGCCCGACCACGTCCACCAGGCGCCGGCGCACGACGTCCTCGGCGTCCTGCGACAGGCGCGCGTACCCGCCGGGGCTGTAGTCGACGCCGTAGCGCCCGAACCGGAGCTAGATCTCCTCGTCGACGGACAGGCGCGTGTACCCCTGGGCCTCCAAACCTTGGGCATAGGTCGTCTTGCCCGAACCAGCCACCCCGCACATGAGCACCACCAGCGGCTTCCTGGAGCCGGGCGATGTCACAGGAAGCACCGCACCATGGGTGTTCCCCCGTCGGGACACCCCGGCGACCGTGTCACTGGCTGGCGAGGTCTAGGGAGTTCCAGACCAGCTCTCCACGGTCGTCCCACACGCTGTGCTCTCGTCGGAACCCGAGCTTTTGGAGCACGCGAAACGAGGGGGCATTCCACGTCCGCACTGTTGACCAGAGCCGAGCACGACCCGTCCGTTCAGCTGCCTGGACGACCGCCGCTGCAGCTTCTGTTGCGTACCCCTGACCGTGGTCTCGAGCGAACAACTCAAAGGCGAGCTCGGGCTCCGCGATGCTCGAGCGCCCGACGATGAGGCCGCAGTAACCGAGCACTGCGTCGTCGTGCTTCCGGACGACGACGGACGGCGCGACGCCATGGGCGCGCGCGCTGTCGAGGAGGCCTGCGATGACCACCGCATCTTCCTCCGCAGACGGAAGCCCGCCGCCCCGCTCCTCCACGAGGTACCTGTGCCAGGACGTATCTGAGGCCGTCCACCGGCGGAGACGCAAACGGGACGTGTCGAGCTCTAGGTCCACGCGCGGAAGTGACGAGTCCACGCAGGTAGCGTGGCACGGCTGGGCGCCTCGGCCCCGAGGCAGGGTGCCGTCCGATAGCGGTTCCTCTGCCGCGCGGCCGACCGTGATTGCCGCTCCCGCAGCCATGCCAGGGAGCGGCCCACTTGCTTGCTGACGATCGTTAACGGTACGGTCAGTGTGGTACAGCGAGACGCCAGCATCCGCCGTACCAAAAGCCGTGTCGAAACGTCCGTGGCTGAGCAGTTCCCTCCCTCCCGTTTCCGGTACGTCCGCAGGTGGTCTGGGATCGCTCGTCCGTCGCTTGGCGGGAGGTCGGCTTGGCGGGGTCAGGAGCCGGCGGCGGCCTCGCCAGCTGAGCGCGCCGGCGGTGAACACGCCGGCCGGTGTGAGTCCGACGGCGGTGAGCAGGACTGGGCGCCAGCTCGCGGACGGGCGTGCTGCCTCTGGTGGTGCGGCTGCCCGGGTGGGCGGGGTACCGGCGGCCCGTTGGGTGGTGGTGAAGCCGAAGGTGCCCGGGACGGGGTGGCCGTCGACGGCCAGTGGGTGGCCGCCCGCCTGACCGGAACCGGGACCTACACCGGCACTTTTGGCGGCATCCCCGCCACCGGCCGGCGCATCCGCACCGAGGAACTGGTCACTACCGCCTGGCCCAGGCCGAGATCGCCGAAGTCTGGGGCGGCCTCGGGTCGGCCGTCCGCGACGAGCTCGGGCGGGGGCGTCAGAACCGGTCGCCGCGTCACCGGAGGGATCCCGCGCGCTCAGCTTCACCATGAGGGGAGCGAGCGGAGCGCTCGTCTGCCGTGAGATGGGTCGGGCCGGGCGGGAATCGCTTCCCGCCCGGCCCGGCCTGCAACTGCTGCCGCTCAGCTCTTGCGGTCGTAGGGCTCGCGGCTGCCGGACTTGGCCAGCCCGCGGCTGATCATGTACCCGATGGTGAGCAGGGTGATGTACAGCCACGCCTTGTCGGCGCGGAAGAAATCGGTGCCGTTGGCGTCGTTCGCGCTGATCGTGTTCGACGCGATGAGGACGCCGATCACAGCCAGGATGTAGAAGACCAGTTCAGTGGTCTTGAACGAGGCCTTGGTCTCGGTGGTGAGTCGCTCCGGGCGCCGGTCGACGGTGCCGGGATCGCCGGCGCTGGTGGCGCCGGGCTGGTACGTGGACATGGGGGACCTTCCGTGGAGATGCCGCCCGCCAGGTGGCAGCGGCGCTCGGCTCGCCGCGCGGGGAACCGGCATCTGAACCGGGAAGCGTGGGAACTCGGAAAACGATACAGGAGTAACTTGCCCGGCAAGCCGTTCCACGGCTATCACGGCATGACGAACTATTCCCTGAGGCCCGGATTGATCGATGTGAACACCGTTCGCGAACACCGTTTTACTGTCGGGTCACCGGTCCGGTCCACGTGTGAGCGAGCCGTCGCAGTGGAGGCGGACCGGTGCGGACCAGACGTGCGCGGTGGTGCGCGCCGTTGGCCGGCGTGGACTTGCCCGGCCGGTGTGCGGTGGGGACCTGTACCGGCCGGGTGAGCCGGCGGGACCGCGGCCGGGGCGTGGATCGTCGACTTGTCCGGTGCCGACTGAACGATGCGGGGCGATCCGGCGTTAGGCGCCGGATCCGCGGCAGCGACTGAGGTGCCGGTGCGGGTGTTCCAGGATCAGGCCGTCGAGCTGACCGGGGGCCGTTGGTCGGGTCGACGGACTGATCCAGACGGTGCATAGACCGCGCCGCTCCACCTGCCAGTCGCGGGTCTGGTCACACGGCCCGCCGTCTCGCCTGGCAGGGGTTTGGCCGCCGCAGTCGACGACAGTGCGCCTCTCGTCGTGGGCAGGGCGCTGATCCCGGCCGTGCTGGTGGGCCGGCCGGCGACCGCGTGATGGATCTTCGGCTACCGCCATGACGCCGAGTCCCGGGCCAAGTGCTGCTGACGATCGCCGGGTCGACTGAGCCCGGCGTGCCGGGGCTCAGCCCTGGGGTTGTGTGCGCCGTTCGATGAGGGCGGTGAGCCGGGCGAGGGTTTCGGTGTTGCGCCGGTGGGTGATCGCGTCGGTGAGGGGGTTGTTCACCCATGTGCCGGGGCCGCTGACCGGCGTCTCGGTGAGGGTGAGTGTGCTCCCGGACCCGTCGGGGCTGATGTCGAGGGTGATCCGGGCGGCGCCGAGCAGGCCACCTTTGGCGAGCAGGACGAGCTGCCGGTCCGGGCGGGCCTGTTCGACGGTGGTGACGTCGCGGACGAGGGCCGGCCAGATGCCGCTGGCGTGGTGCAGCCGGGCGCCGACGGCGGGCCAGTCGGCGTCCACGGCGCGCATGTGGGAGGTGCCGACGACCCAGGTGGTGAACAGCCATCCCTGGCTGAGGGTCGCGTACACCTGGGTGGGGGGTGCCGCGGTGTGCGCGGTGACTGTCGCCACGGCCTCCACCCTGCACCCTGCGGCGGCGTCCGGAACCGACTGCGCCGAGTTTCACGCACCGGCCCCACTCGTCCTCGTGGCGGTTCTGGTCCGGGGACGCCAGCGACCGTGCGGCTCGCGTCCGATGAGCAGATCACCGCGCGGACCGCCGTGCCCGCCGACATCGCCGCCTCGCGTCCTTCTGACGGGTCAACCGGTCCGGGGTGGGCGGGTGATCCGCCCACCCCGGTTCTCGGTCCGGCCGTCGGCTGTTCCTGGGGAGTTCAGTCGGCGGCGGGGACCGCGCCGGTGGGCGACGGTTCGAGGGGGCCGTAGGTCATGGTGACGTCGGCGAGTTCGAGTTCGGCGGTGGCCTGCAGCATCTCCAGCAGCTCCTTGTCCAGACCCGGGGAGAACTCCTCGGGGCGTTCGACGGCGATCTTGTTGGGCACACCGGCGGGCATCTGCTCGTCGGAGGTCAGGGTGGTGCCGTCGTTGAACGGCGACATGCCCTGGAAGACCTTGCCGGCCTCGGTGAGGTTGTCCGCGCTGAAGGTGAACATCTTGTGGTGCAGGCCCTGATCGAGTAGGGCCTTGACCTCGGGCCAGCTCTCGGCGTTGGTCTTCGGGATCGGCAGGGTCTTGCCCCAGTCGACCCCGAGGGACTCCAGGGCCTTCGCGTAGGCGTTCTCGTGGGACTGGTCACGGACGATCAGATAGGCCAGGGTCGACCGGGCGGCCTTGTTGTTGGTCATCTCATAGATCCGGCACTTCTGCTGCCGGGCGGTCGACTCCAGCATCAGGTCGTAGAGCAGGTCCAGGACCAGGGTGCCGCTGTTGTACACATAGGCCCCGGTCCACGGGTTCCCGACGGAGTCCACCGCCCGCGCGCCCTGCCCGGCCACGAGGAAGTGGTGGATGTTCCCCGACGCCAGGGCGGACACCAGCGGGGCCGCGCCCCCCGCGCCGGCGGCGTCCTGCGGATCGGTCGGCTTGCCGTGGTACTCCGGCGCCCCGTCCAACAGGCGGGCGATCGTGGTCCCGATCAGCTCGACATGGCTGATCTCCTCGGTCCCGATGCCCTGGATGAGGTCCCGGTAGGGCTTCGCGGCCGGCCCACGGAAGTTCATCGACTGGAACAGGTACTGCATCATCGTGCGCATCTCACCGAACTGACCGCCCAGACCCTCCTGCAGGGCGTTCGCCGCCCCTGGGTCAGGCTCGTCCACGGCGATCTCGTTGATGAGGTTGTCCACGTGCAGGTACACGGCACTCCTACGGTTGAGGTCGGCGATCGGGTGTAGGTCGGCGATCGAGGGGTGGTGACCGCCCATCTCGCAACGTAGCCACCGCCCCCGGATGGCACACCCTGGTCGGCCGCGCCGTCGGCGCCCGGATAGGGCGGTGGGCGGATACCGCCCGGCGCGGCTGTCCCGGCAGCCGCCAGCACCGTCGCGCGGGCCGTCGCCGCTGCAGCTCTGCAGGCTGGCGTACGGGTCATCTCGAAGTCCCCTTGATCGGCGGTGGAGGATGTCCCCATGAGCACCGACAGCACAGCCGAGGACGCTGTCCGAGAACACGCCCGAAAGGTCAAGGCCGGTGGGGACGAGGCCCAAGCCGAGGCCGAGAAAAAGATCGGGGAGATGGCCGGGAACACCGACCTGCAGGAGTCGGCGAAGGCCGACAGGGCCGACGCCGAACACCGCGCGGACACGGCCGACAGCTGAGGACATTCACCAGGTTCCGGTGACACCGGCGGCCCGCCACCCGGGAGCCCGTCCCCGGACAGCGCTCGTCCGCAGCTAACACGTAGCAGCCCCCCGTGGGCAGCTGCGCCCGCTGCTGGGGCACTCCGCGCGGGCGGAGGTGGACGGGATCGGTGATAGCCGGGGGGACGCGGCTGTTGTACGGCCAGTCGCTGCCCGGGTGGTGGGCGGCGCGGCGGCTCGACTTGCGTGGGGCTGTCCGGGTGCGGCGGGAGGTCCGCGCTGAGCGGGTCCGCGCCTTGGTTCCGTGGAGGTGAGATGACCAGTGGTGAGACGTCGAGCTGGGCGGTCGCCGCAGGTGACTGTGTGGCTGCGGGTACTGCCGTGATGATCGCCGTTTCGGAACGGGTACTGCCCTCTCGGCCGGTAGCGGCCCACCCAGGGACGGGATGGGGGAGGTCAGTGGTCGACGAAGGCCCGGAACCGCTCGTGAGCGGCCTGCTTGCTTGTTCCGAGCGCGGTGCCGATGGCGGTCCAGGAGTCCCCGGCCGCCCGGGCGTCGGCGACGGCCCTGCGGAGGTTTCCCTCTGCCGTGGTGAGGGCACCGGCGGCGGCGGTGATCGCGCGGACGTGGCTGGCGTCGCGGAAGTCGAGCTGGGCGGGGTCGAGGCTGTCGAGCCACTTCTCGGTGGCCTCGGTCTGCTCGGTGGCGGTGGGCTTGGTGCGGGTGTGGGGCATCGTCATCACCTCAGTCGGTCGAGGAAGGAACGGCGGAGGTGGTCGGCGTGGATCACCTGGGTCGGTGTGTCGTCGGGGACGAGGACCAGCTCGAGAAGAGCGCCGTCGCGGGCGGGACCGATGGCGATGAGCCTGCTCTCGCCGCCGTAGTCCTGTTCGGCAACGCGCAGGACGTTGCGCCAGGCGTGGAGGATATCGGCGTCCGGTAGCCGTGCTTGCGGGCGCTGGCAGCGACGTCCACGGTGTCAAGAATGCCCCGACACCCCGAATACGTCAAGAACTTCTTGACGGCCTCGCTGCCGCTGCGATCGACGCGGCTGGGGGTGGCCCTAGGGCGGTGCGGGTTCGTGGACGACACCGTCGGTCACGTCGCGGCGGCCGAGGGGGTGGGCCTGGTGGGTCACCGGTAGGTGTCCCCGGCCGGGCTGGTCGGTTTCGTCATCGGGCACGGGCTGTGGGGTCCGGGGGCTTCGGAGTGAGGGGTCGGGGTGTGGGGCGGAGCCCCACGGTCTGGTGGGGCCGACCCGTCAGGGCCAGCGGTAGCCCCGGGGGGTGGTCGCAGCTGCGGGGTGTGTGGGGTCTTCGTCGTTCGGGCGTGACGGGTTCGACCGGTCGGGTCGGTGGGGGCAAGGGCGCGTAGCGGCGGAGCGGACCCTTGCGGCCGTCGGGTCGGGTGGTCCCGTCGCTTCGCCCGGACGGCGGGGATCCCGGACGGCGGGGATCCCGGGCGGCGGGGGATCACCGGCCCCGGGGGGCGGCGCCGCGGACGCGGGCTCGCGGTGCGGTCAGCGCGGCGGCGCAGCGCTTCGTCGCCTCTTAGGTCCGCAGCGACCCGTCCGGTGAGGACGTCGGCCAGATCGGTGAGGGAGCGGTCACAGGTGAACGCGGCCGCGCGGAGCAAGGCGAGTGCGTCCGCTCGCGTCGATACCGAGCCTCTGCTGTGCCCCCGGGTGCGCGTGGGGCTGCGCTGCGGTGACCGTTTCGGCCACCACGGGCCGGTGCTGAGCAGGTCGGTGTTGAGGGGTCTGCGGCCGCGCCAGTTCGAAGCGTTGCTCGGTGAGGTGCGCTCCGGCACCTGCCGCTGCCAGGACCGCACCGGTGGTGGCGACCACCAGGGCCGACGCCGCGAGCGCCCGCCATCTGCTGGGCGGGTGGACCAGGAGCCGGACCCGCAGCACGACGTCGGAGCCCGCCGCCCCCAGCAGCGGACTCGCCGGGACGGCCGTCAGGCCCCGACCGCGGGCCAGTGCGGCGTGCGCCACCGCCCCGGCCACCAGAGCCGGACCCGGGTGGTGCCCGCCCGAGTCTTCGTCGGCTTCGCGTTCGGCCGCCAGATGGGCTGCCGCCGGCAGGCGTCGCAGCAGCGGATTCGCGGCGGCCGCGACCCAGCACATCTGGATCCACAGGTGGTGGCGGTGCCGCAGGTGCGACTGTTCGTGAGCGAGCAGGACGTCGTGTTCGGCCGGCGTGAGGGCCGCGAGCATGCCCGTTGAGACGACCACCCGGCCGGGTCGTCCGGGAATCGAGTAGGCGTCGGGCCGGTCGTCCACGAGCAGGGTCCAACCGGGACGGCCGCTGCCCGCCCCGTCGCTGCGGGAGCTGACGTCGAGTTCGCGGCTGGTCCGGTGGGCGAGCCGTAGCTGACGCACGGCCCTGGCGGTGTGTCGCGCAGCCAGGCCGAGCAGGCCGGTGATCAGTCCCGCGCCGCCCAGCGCCGACTGCCACGGCAACGGGACCCGGGGCAGCGCCCGGATCGACCAGTCGCCCACCGCGGCAACCAGGGGGCTGCGCGCCAGGACGAACAGGGTGCACACCGTCAGCGCGAACCCGGTGGCGGCGGCGCATGCGACAGCGGTCACCGCCAGCATCCGCAGCGCCACCCGGCCCGACATCGCGCAGGCACACCGCCTGGCACCCAGCCCGACCGCGGCGCTGAGCACCAGCGGCGCCGCGACCAGTTCCCAGAGCAGCGTCACCGGCCCGGTTCTTCCGGCCGGTCCGGGAGCTCGGCCAGCAGCAACCGGAGCAACCGATCGTCCTCCGGCTCGAGCTCGGCGACGAAGCGGCTCAGGACGTCGGCGCGACTGCCTTCGGCTCGAAGCAGACGATGCATCCCCTCGGCAGCGCTGACCGCCCCGGCCCGGGACGGGTCAGCCGCCGGACCGTAGGCATAGCCCCGGCCACGGGCGGTCCGGTCCAGGACTCCCCGGTCGTGCAGGCGCGCCAACGTCGTCATCACCGTCGTGTAAGCGGGGAGGGGGTCGAGGGCGTCGGCGACGTCGGCGACGGTGAGCGGCCCGGGCGCTGATCCGATCACCGCCAGAACCGCCGCCTCGAGCTGTCCACGGGCCCGCCGCATCACGCCTCCCCATCAGCTACGATCCGCCTCAATAGTAGCCGTGCGGCCGAATGACCCGTCGCACGACGCAGCCCTGGCGCAGCCCCGTCGCAGCACAGTCGCGGTCCGAGTGTGCACCGACCTGACGGGTGTGGCTCACGACCGCCGCAGGCGGTCGTCCTGGAAGGATCTTCAGTGGACGGATTGAGCTACCTGCAGGCCATCGTTCTCGGGGCGCTGCAGGGGGTGACCGAGTTGTTCCCCGTGTCGAGTCTGGGCCACTCCGTCCTTGTCCCCGCGTGGCTGGGCGGCTCCTGGGCGGATCTGATCACCCAGGGAACCACCCAGGACTCGGGCGCCTCGCCCTACCTCACGTTCGTCGTCGCCCTGCACGTCGCGACGGCCCTTGCCCTGCTCGCCTTCTACCGGCACGACTGGGCCCGCCTCATCGGGGGCTTCATCACCAGCGTCCGGGTCCGCCGGATCGAGACACCGACGCAGCGCCTCGCCTGGCTCATCGTGGTGGCGACGATCCCGGTCGGGATCACCGGACTGGCACTGGAGCACCTCCTGCGGACATTGTTCGCCCGGCCCCTGGCCTCAGCCGTGTTCCTGTTCCTCAACGGTTTCATCCTGCTCGGGGGGGAGCGGTTGCGGCGCCGGGCAGCCGAACGATCGACTGCCCGCCCGACCCCGGACCTGGCCGGCACCGACGCGTCGTCCCCCGGCGACCGGCCCGCACGGGGCAGGAGCGCAGGGGGCAGGAGCGCAGGGGGCAGGTCCGAGCTGGCCGCCCGCACGACCCCGATGACGACCCGGTTCCCGCACCGCGAGCTCTCGACGCTGGCCTACCGCGAGGCGCTGGTGGTCGGAGCCGTGCAGACCTTCGCGCTGCTGGCGGGGATCAGCAGGTCCGGGGTCACCATGGTCGCCGGACTGGCCCGCGGTCTGGACCACGAGGAGGCCGCCCGCTTCTCGTTCCTGCTGGCCACCCCGGTCATCCTCGCGGCCGGGGTCCTGAAGCTCCCGAGCCTGGCCGGTCCCGCGGGACGCGGCATCCACGGGCAGGTAGTGGTCGGGGCCATCGTCGCCGGGGTCGCCGCCTACGCCTCGGTGCGTTTCCTGACCCGGTGGTTCACCACGCGCACCCTGACCCCGTTCGCCGTGTACTGCCTCGCCGCCGGCGCCCTCAGCATCGTGCGCTTCGCCTGAGCCGGACCGAACCCGATGCTGAGCTCGATCGTCAACCAGATCCTCACGGTCCCGCCGGTCCTGGTCTACGTCCTGGTCGGCGCACTCGTGTTCGCCGAGGACGCGATCTTCGTGGGCTTCGTCATCCCCGGTGAGACGGCCGCGCTGCTCGGCGGCGTCGACGCCAGCCGCGGCAACGTCAACGTCTACGCCGTCGCCGCGATCGTCGTGGTCGCCGCGATCGCCGGCGACACCGTCGGCTACGAGATCGGCAAGCACGTCGGTGAGCGGGTCCTGCGCTGGAAACCCCTGCAGAAGCGGAAGGCCGGGCTGGACAGCGCCCGGGACCTGCTCGCCCGCCGCGGTGGGGCTGCTGTCTTCCTGGGCCGGTACGTCGCCTTCTTCCGTGCGGTGATGCCGGCTCTGGCGGGCACCTCCCGGATGCCCTACCTGCGCTTCCTGCGCTGGAACGCCCTCGGCGGGCTGGTCTGGGGCGTCGGATATGTCCTGCTCGGCTACCTGGCCGGCAACTCCTACGCCGCCGTCGCCCACACCGTGGGGACGACGACGGCGATCGTCGTCGCCGCCATCGTCGTGGTCGGCCTGGTCGCCTGGCGGATCGTCCGGCACCGGCGCCAGCACGCGGAGGCAACGGGCTGAGCCTGAATCCGCCGACGCTGGCGCGCTCAGGGGGTCAACGCACCACCTACTCGGATGAAAATGCCGCAGGGGCTGCGGTTGGCGCTTCTCCAGGACTCTCGGTGGCCGCGAGGGCGCGGTAGACGGTGGCCCGGCTGACGCCGAAGCTGGTGACAAGGTCGGCGATGCTCTCGCCCCCGTCGCGCAGGGCCCGGACCTGCCGGGTCTGGGCGGGGGTCAGACGTGGGGTCGCCCGGTGTGCCGGCCCCGGAGCCGGGTAGCGGTGCGGGCGGCCGCGGCGCGTTCGTGCATGAGCTCGCGTTCGTACTCGGCAAGGGAGGCGAAGATGCCGGCGAGCATCCGCCCGGTGGGGGTGGAGTAGTCGATGCCTTCCCGCAGGGACCGCAGCAGCACCCCGGCCCGCGGTCAGGGTCTCCACGGTGCGGATGACCGCCGACAGGGAGCGGCCGAGCCGGTCCAGCGCCGTCACCACCACGGTGTCCCCGTTGCGCACGTAGGCGAGCAGCGCGGTCAGGCCGGGCCGGTCGTCGCGGGCCCCGGAGAGGGTGTCGGTGAAGATCCGCTCGCAGCCGGCGGCGGTCAGCGCGTCCTGCTGTGCTTCGAGGGACTGGTGATCAGTGCTGACCCGGGCGTAGCCGACCTGTGACTTGCATCAGTATCTGGCCGGTTCTTAGCAGCGCTTGCTGGCCGCAGTCCGCAGTGGCTCTGCGCCGCGATCGTGGACCGGCTCACCTTCGGCGGCAACATCATCGAGACCGGCACCGTGTCCTACCGCCTGGCGCACGTCCGCGCGCAGCGAGCCGGCCAGCCACTGAGGCCCTGCCTGATGGGTGACCTCCCGCGTCGACCCCCGCGACGATGGAACGGTGACCACGACCCGGCCCGACCTGCGCGGGCTCCTCGGGCAGCCTGCCTACCGGCGGCTCTGGCTGGCTCGAACCGTCTCGCAGGTCGGCGATGTCGCCCAGTTCACGACCCTGGCGTTGCTGCTGGTCGCGCTGACCGGCTCCGGGCTCGGCGTGTCCGGGGCGGTGCTGGCCGAGATCGCGCCGGTGCTGCTGCTCGCGCCACTGGCCGGCAGCCTGGTGGACCGCCTCCCGCGCGTGCAGGTGATGGTCACCGCCGACCTCGCCCGGGTGCTGCTCGCCGGGGCCCTCGCGGTCTGGCACGACAGCGCGCCGGTCGCCTACGCGGTCGCGTTCGGGCTGTCCTGCGGGCAGGTGTTCTTCTCACCCGCCGCGCAGTCGCTGCTGCCCTCGGTCGTCGACGACGACGAGCTCGTCGCCGCCAACAGCGGCATCTGGACCGCGGCGGTCACCGCCCAGATCCTCATCGCACCTGTTGCGGCGCTGCTCGCCGTCCGCGTCGGGTTCGGCCCGGCGTTCGCCGTCAACGCCGTCAGCTTCGCGCTCAGCGCAGCGGTCCTGCGGCGCTTGCGCGAACCCGAACGCACCAGGCCGGTGCAGGTCACCAGCCCGTTCGCGCACACCCGCGAGGGCCTCGCGGCTCTCGCCGCGCTGCCGCTGCTCAAGGCACTCGCTGCCGGGCAGTTCCTGGCGGCGCTGTCCGCCGGCGCCACCAGCGCGCTGCTCGTCGTCCTCGCCCAGGACCGCCTCGGTGGTGGCAGCAGCTTCGGGGTGCTCGTCGCCGCGATCGGCGCCGGCGCCGCCCTCGGACCCCTGCTGCTCCTCCGACGTATCCCCGACCCGCGCCGGCCACTGTTCGTATTCGGGCCCTACGCAGTCCGCGGCGTCGTCGACCTCGTCCTGGCCGTCGCCACCAGCGTCCCCCTGGCCGCCTGCGCACTGGTGTTCTACGGCCTGTCGACCTCCACCGGCAACGTCACCTTCAGCAGCCTCATCCAGTCCCGCGTCCCCGAGGACCTCCGCGGCCGAGCGTTCGCCGGCTTCGACATGCTCTGGCAGACCGGCCGGCTCCTGAGCCTGCTCGGCGGCGGACTGCTCGCCGACGCCGTCGGCATCCGAGCCGTCTACCTACTCGGCGGCCTCCTGCTCATCGCCGCAGCCGCCGTCGGATCACTCGCAACCCGAGCCGCCGCTTGCGTCAACGACCCAACCGGTCCCGCCGGCACCCCAGGTAGGGCCGGTTATCCCTAGGTGGGGCCAACTGACCCTGACAGAGCCACCGCAGGGTCGCCGGCCCGCAAGTAGGACAGCGCCTCGTCCAACGCGGGTCGCCGGGCGAGCGTCCCGGACGCGTGGTCGGTGAAGATCTTCCCGCAGCCGGTGGCTGCAAGCGCGTCGGTCTGTGCCTCCGGGTGCTGGTCCCAAGCGCTCACCCGCACGTACCGACCAACGCCACACAATCCTATTGTGAACGTGCCTCGCGCGGCTGCACCACCTCGACAACGGAGACGACATGGACTGGATGACCAGGCAGTGCACCTTCGTGGTCCTCATCGATCAGCATCATCTTGGAGGCGATCCGGCGCGCATCGAGCTCACCCACATCGTGCACGCCGCCCACATCGACCCCGCCCACAACAGCCACCCGCTCGCCGCCGGCCCGCTCGCGCTCGGCGTCGGAGGCCTGGACGTCGGGACCGACGATCACCGCCCGGTAGAGCGGGACAGCTTTGTCTACGACGCGTTGCACGCGTACTGCCAGCGCCAGACCAAGAGGCCGTCATGAGCTACACCGTCATGCTCTACGGCGCCGCCATCTCAGCGTTACTCGCAACGCTCGCCGCCGCCCTGCTCGGCGCCCCGGCCAACCGGCACACCCTCCCAGTGGTCATCACGACACTTGCGGCCTTCTTCGCACCGTTGGCCTGGAACTCCATCCTGCGGACCACGGGCACCACTAGCGCCTTCTCCCACGACCTTGCGTTCAAGCCCTTCCCGATCAGTTGGCAGGACACCGGCTCCGGCGTGTTCACGCTCGCCGCCGCCTTCACCGTCCTGTCCCTGGGTGCCGGGGCCCGCAACCCCGCCCGGCAGACCGCACGCACAGCCTTCATCGTCGCGCTGGCCGCGCTGCTCGTCGACATCTATCTGTACTGAGCGGCAGACCAGTAAAACAGGGCGACCAGCGGGGCTAACTGGCCAATTATTGGTGTGAAAAGCAGGCCAGAAAGCTCTGCAGGTCACAGCGACTCGCCGACCGGAACCGGTCCAGAAGTCGTGCCGTAACTGGTCGGCGGTCCTCTGACCCGTTGCGACGGTTTCGGTATGACCGGGCGGGCGGTGTCGGGTGCTGGACATGGGGAGTGGTCCCGGGTCGGATGGGTGACGCCGCGTGGACGCGGGCCGTCGAGTAGTCGAGGAGGTCAACGGTGTCGGCGAGGGTGCGCGAGGCCGGCGCAGCGGACGTCGAGGGGATCCGCTCGGTGGGGCGGGCCTGTTGGCCGGACACCTACGCGTTCGCCGGTGCGGACTACATCGAGCACGGGCTCGCGTCGTGGTGGTCGGTGGAGGCGACCGAGCGCAGCTTGCGGGACACGGCGGTGGTGGTCGCGGTCGAGGAGGGCCGGGTCGTCGGGATGGGGAACGTCGACCTGCGCGGCGAGACCCCGACGATCTGGAAGTTGTATGTGCTGGCGGAGATGCGCGGGGCCGGGGTGGGGACCGCGCTGCTGAACGCTCTATTGGAGCGGATCTCCGACTCCGCGGACGGGGTGCGGTTGGAGTACGCCGACGGCAACGACCGGGCCGCCCGCTTCTACGCCCGGCGCGGGTTCGTCGAGACCAACCGCGAGCCGGGTGACCGGCCCGGGTGGCCGGAGACCGTGTGGGCCCGGAATCCTGTTCCCGGGACGGGCGCATCGTGACCGACGGCGACTTCGCCCGCTCTGCTGCGGGTCGTGCGGAGGAGCTGCAGGCCGCCTACCGGGAGCATGTTGCCGGCCTGGGCCCTCGCCTGGCCGAGGTCCTGCCGTCGGAGCTGGGTGTTGAAACACCGGACTCGGTCGTCCTCGGCAGCGGCCGGGAGGTCAGCTCCGAGTCGTTGCTCGCTGTCCTGCGCCGACAGGTCGTCCTGACTGACGGGAGGCGTCGACCGATCCGAGCCGATGCCGACAGGGCTGTCGTCACCGTTGCGGTCGCGTGGCGGCAGGTCGTCTACTCCCAGGTCGCCGCGGTTTTCGCCCTGGTCGATCGAGGGCTGCAGGGTGCGGGCGCACCGAACGCCCGCGTGGCCTGGAGCACGGGTTCCGGCTCTCTCAGCTCCGTCGGCACGCGGAGGCAGGTGACGCGGCTGGCTTTCTGCAACGACTGAGAGGGCACTCCCGAGAGGAGGAGTCACGGACGTTGAAGAAGCTCAGCCGGGCGGCCGCGGCAGCGGGTCCCGAGTGGGTCGCGGTCGTCGAGCAGGCCACCGCAGCGCTCATGACCACCGACACCGGAGGGCAGTTGGAGTCAGCGTTCGAGGAGCCTGTACAGGCCGGGATCCTCTACCGGCTGCTCAGCGAGTCAGCGCACGCCGGCGTCGGCAGCCTCCAGCCGTACCTGCTCGACTCGCTGCTCACCGACACCGTCGGCGGATAAGGACGGCTCCAGCCCTGGTGGCCAGAGACCATGGCTCACCTGGTCTGGTCGTGTTGGATCGCCGATCACGCCATCGACTTGTTCCTCGTCGACGGCCATGTCGCGGCCGAGCACGACGCGCTACTCGACGAGATCGGCCTCCACGTCGCGACGTGACCTTTTCGGTACGGTCGGCTCCATGCCCGCGTCGTCGACCGTAAAGCCGAAGACGCCGCGCCCGAGGTCAGCGATGTCGCCGGCGAAGAGGGCCCCAGCAAAGAAGGTCACAGCGAAGAAGTCCGCGCTGCGGAAGCCGAAGCCGGGTTCGGGTGTGCTGCTCGGGTATGCCCGGGTGAGCACCGCCGAGCAGGATCCGGCGTTGCAGCTGGACGCTCTCGAGCAGGCGGGGTGTGTGCGGGTATTCACCGATCACGCGTCGGGGTCCCGGGTGGACCGGCCGCAGCTGGTGGCGGTGCTGGATCAGCTTCGGGCGGGGGACACGCTGGTGGTGTGGCGGCTGGACCGGCTGGGCCGGTCGCTGAGGCATCTGATCGACACCGTGACAGCGCTGGACGAGCGGGGGGTGGGGTTCCGGTCGGTGACCGAGGCGATCGACACCACCACGCCCGGGGGGCGGCTGGTGTTTCACCTGTTCGGGGCGTTGGCGGAGTTCGAGCGGCAGTTGATCCGGGACCGGACCCTGGCCGGGCTGGCGGCGGCGCGGGCGCGGGGCCGGGTGGGGGGTCGGCCGCGGTCGATGACGGCGGCGAAGCTGCGGGTCGCGGTGGCGATGCGCGCCCAGGACCCGCCGGTGAGCCTGGGGGTGATCGCCCGTGAGCTGGGGGTCAGCAAGACCACGGTGGCCCGGAACCTCGCCGACGCCGCGGATGGCGAGTCGGTGTCCGGGTCGTCGGTGGCGGCTGGTGGGGTGGCTCGGTGAGCAGGGGCACAGGGGTGGACCCGGCGGTACTGACCGGTCAGCTGGTGTTGGACCTGCCCGGCCTGGATCCGCCGGAGCCGCGGCCGGGCCGGCGGCGGCCGTCACGGGTGGTGACTGAGGAACGGCCGCTGGTGTTGCCGGTGGCGGCTGCGCCGCCGCGGGTGTGGGGGGTGTGGGACGGGGAGGACCTGGTCGGGGTGTACGCGGAGGAGCAGGTCGCCCGCGCCGACGCCGCTGTCCTGCGCCGGGACGCGGTCCGCGCCGGGGTGCGGGCGTCGACGATCGACTGCCTGGCGCTGCCGGTGCTCACGGTCACCCAGCACACCGGACGGTCGTGGTGAGCGGGGAGACCTCAGGTCGCGACGCGTCTCCCACACCTGGAGCTCGTCGCTGACCTTGGGCTAGGATTGGCTTCGCCCCCCTTCCGCGGTTGGGGTGGAAGTGAGCCTCGGGAGTTCCTGCCGGATGACAGGGCCCGGGGCTCGCGGCTTTTCATGATTCGATGAGCTGGACCTTGACGCGTCGCTCAAGCCGGTTCAGGTAGCGCGGGTTTCCGGTACGCGCCTGCGTGACAACGCCGCACAGCGCATCTGCGACCCACAACGCGGGGTCCTTCGGGCCAGGGACGTGCTCGACCCTGACGCCTGCCAGCCGACGGTCGGCTGGTCTGGATCTGGCGAGTACCTCGAGGTCGCGCCGGTCGCCAGCTGGACCGCGCGACTCCAGCGTCAGTGTCGAGCAGCCTAGATCGGCGAGCTCTGCGACCAGCGCGAGCAGCGTTTTATTGCGTCGGTGCCGGGCTGTGTCGCTGCAGGGACCCTTGCGGACAACGACGAAGCCCTCGACCGGTAGCTCAGCGAGGACGTCGACGATGCGATCGCGTCGGGCGCCGCTCTCGTTGCGCCAGTGCAGTTTTGGTTCCGAGCGTCGCAGTGCGCGCATCGCGTGCCGGACCTCATGGAGGTCCAGCAGCCTGACCAGGCTCGCCGCGATAACGTAGGCGCCTGGGTCACGGACGGCGTCCGATTCTGACTCATCCCCCCAGGCGCTGAACACGGCATGTCCTCAATCGGTTAGTTCGCGGTCTTACCGCGGGAGCGGTTGCTGGTGGCGACGGTGCCCTCCTGCTTCAGGTCGACGCACAGGACCCCGTCGCGCATCTCCGGTACCCAGCGCCTCGAGACCGTCGTGTCGATGCCGAAGTACTGGGTGAACGCCGTGCCGGCGACGACGACGGGGCCGCGGTCTTCACCGCCAATCCCGGGTCACCGCCACTGCTGTCGAGCATCTCGCGGGTACTGGTCACTCTACGTTTCAGCTTTTGCTGTAACGTCGTGCCGTGCAGCTGGCGACCCGACCCGATGTCCTCGCCCGGTTCGGGCACGCGCTGTCGGATCCGACACGGGCGGGGATCCTGCTGGCCCTGCGGGACGGACCCCGCTATCCGGGGCAGTTGGCAGAGCTGCTGCAGGCGTCCCCGCAGGGGATGTCCAACCACCTCGCGTGCCTGCGCGGCTGCGGGCTGGTCATCGCGACCCCGCAGGGACGCCGGGTCAGCTACGAGCTCGCCGACCGCCACCTCGCCGACGCCCTGGGCTCGCTGCTGGCAACCGTTCTGGCCGTCGACCCGGTCTGCCGGTGAGCGGTCTCCCCTTGGCCGGAACGACGCCGCCGCCGCCGCCGCCGCCGCTGTCCGGAGCAGTCGGGCGTCGGGACGCGCTGACCCGCCGGATCCGTCTGCTGACGGGGACGACGATCGCCTGGAACTCGGTGGAGGCGGGCGTCGCACTGGCCGCGGGGGCGGCAGCCTCCTCGACCGCGCTGCTGGGCTTCGGGCTGGACTCACTGGTCGAGGTGTCCTCGGCGGCGGCGGTGGCCTGGCAGTTCGCCGCGCGCACCCACGCCCGGCGGGAGGCCCGCGAGCGCCGCGCACTGCGGGTAACGGCGCTGTCCTTCTTCGGGCTCGCCGTCCTCGTGACCGTCGACGGCGTCGGCTCCCTGGCCGCTGGGCACCCCGCGGGAACCTCGGCGGCGGGCCTGGTGCTCGCGGCCGTGTCCCTGGTCGTCATGCCGGTGCTCTCGCTGACCCAGCGGCGGGCCGGCCGGGAACTCGGGTCGGCGTCCGCGGTTGCCGACTCGGGGCAGACGCTGCTGTGCACCTACCTGTCCGCGGTGCTGCTAGTCGGGCTCGGTGCGAACGCCCTGTTCGGCTGGTGGTGGGCGGATCCGCTTGCGGGTCTGGTGATTGCCGCTCTCGCCGTGCGGGAGGGCCGGGCCGCCTGGCGGGGCGAGGGCTGCTGCGCACCGGCGCACAGCGATCCGGACCGCCCGGCACCCGCCGGCGAGGGCGGGAACGGCTGCGCCGCCGGCTGCCACTGCTGTGCAGTGCGGGCAGTGGGTCGGTGAGCAGGTGCACCGCTGCCCGGCCGGCGCCGGTCCGGGGCCCAGCGACCCTGGCGCCGGTCGTCCTGATGTCGGCAGCTCCGACACCGGTACCCCGCCGGTCGCCGGGATGCCGTTCGGCACCCCCGTGACCGTCCTGACCGGACGTGGTGGATGGCTGGTCGGCCCGGACCCGGACCCGACCGTGGCGACCCTGGCTGAGCACGGCGAGCTGTCCGTGGAGGTCCACGGAGAGCTCACCGCAGTCCCGGCGGCGCCGCCCGGAGACCCGCGGCCCCCGTGGTGGGCCCAGTTCCCGGCCGATGGCCAGCTGAGCCGGGTCGGGTTCGTCAGCGGCCGCGTGCACCTGCGACCCGGGCCGACCGCGGTCGCACCCCCTTCGGTCGATCCTGCCGGCCTGGCCTGCTCCTGCTACGCAGACCACCCCGAGGACGACCCGCGGAAGCGGTGCTCTCATGTCACTGCAGCGACCGCGATCCTCGCCGGGGGCTACCGTCCGCGCCCACCCGCCGCTCGCGTGTGGAACCACCAGATCACCGACCCCGCCGTCGGCCAGAGCGCGCCCGCGGCCACGGCGAGCGTGGAGCAGCTGACCAGCCCCCCGAGTGCCCCGGACAACGATCAGGAGAAGCTGACGGCCTGGCTGGCAGCGAATGTGGCCCACGCCGAGCGGCGACCCGAGCGGGTCCGGGAGGAGTTACTCGCCCGGTTCCGCAGGGAACAGATCGAGCCGCCCACGCCTGGGCGATTGCTCCGCATGGTGCGTTCGGCTCTGCGAACCGCCGAACAGAGTTGGGCGCTGCGGATCTCGGAGCGCCTGGATCCACCCACCACGGTCCGCCTGCTGAACTTGATCACGGCCGACGAGGCCGACGACGGGGGCACCGAGGACGAAACCCAAGGTCCTGACACTGTTCTCGGGTTGATCGAATCCAGCGCTGGTCGGGTGCCGGCCCAGGTGGGGAGGGCGACGTCGAGTGCCGCGGCGGCGAGGACGCGCGGCACCAACCTTCTTGCTTCGGCGACGCCCTGGATCGGCCTCATGCTTCAGCCGAGGAAGGTTTCGTAGAGGAGGAAGGCGTTGAGGGAGATGATGATCGCGGCGATGGCGCTGGCCGCGAATGTGGTCGGCTTGGTGTTGACGAAGGTGCCCATGATGTCGGGGCGTCGGGTGAGTGCGACCATGGGCACGAGGGCGAAGGGGATCCCAAAGGATAGTGCCACCTGGGACAGGACCAGTGTGCCGGTGGGGGACAGTCCCAGTCCCAGCACGATGAGCGAGGGTGTCATGGTCACCGCCCGGCGCACGTAGAGGGGGATGTGGCGGTGGATGAATCCTTGCATGACGACCTGTCCGGCGTAGGTGCCGACGCTGGAGGAGGACAGGCCCGAGGCGAGCAGCGCGAACACGAACGCGAGCGCCGCACCGCCCCCCACCAGTTGGCCCAGCCCGGCGTGGGCGGCTTCGATGGAGTCGACGTTGGTGTGGCCGGTCTTGTTGAACAGGGCGGCGGCGACGAACAGCATGCTCAGGTTGATTATCCCGGCCACGCTCATCGCGATGATGACGTCGAGGCGTTGGAAGCGCAGGAGCTGCCGCTTCTCGTCCTCGTCGCGACCCGGGATACGCCGTTGGGTGAGTGCGGAGTGCAGGTAGATGACGTGGGGCATGACGGTGGCACCGATGATGCCGACCGCCAGCAGGATGCTGTCCTTGCCGTGGAGGGTGGGGATGAAACCGCTCGCGGCGTCGGGGAGGCTGGGCCCGATCTTGACGACGTCGTAGAGGAAGCCGAGCAGGACGATGAAGAGCAGACCGATGATGGCCAGCTCGAAGTTGCGGTGCCCACGCTGCTCCAGGGACAACACGGCGAAGGCCACCACCGCGGTCAGCAGCCCGGCCACGAACAGGGGCACCCCGAACAGCAGGTTCAAGGCGATGGCGGCGCCGACGAACTCCGCCAGGTCGGTGGCCATCGCGACGATCTCGGCCTGCACCCATAACCCCACCGACCAGCGTTTGCCCAGATGAGCACGGCACAGCTCGGGGAGATTCATCCCGGTGACCACCCCCAGCTTGGCGGACAGGTACTGCACCAGCATGGCCATCAGGTTGGCCAGCAGGATCACCCAGGCCAGGGTGTAGCCGAACTGGGCGCCGCCCTGGAAGTTGGTGGCGAAGTTGCCCGGGTCGACGTAGGCGACCGACGCCACGAAGGCCGGTCCCAACAAGGCCGTCACTCCCCGTATCCGGCCGCGGGCCCGCACGTGCTGCAGCGGGCTCAGCACCGCAGGTAGCTCGCCCCCGGCCGGTCCCGGTGGCGCGGTGCGGGCCCCCGGGTTACCGGCGAGCGGGGCAGGTACCGGGGCGCCAGCACGACGTGCACCACTGTGCTTGGTCATTGCTGCACTTCCACGCGCATCGCTTGGGCCAGTTGATGACCGATCGGGTGCACCTGGTCGCCGAAGCGCACCAGCTGTGGTCCGCCGAAGGGTTGGCGCTCCACGACCTCGGCGCGGTCACCCAGGGCGATCCTCCGCGCGGTGAGGTAGCGCAGCATCTCCGGGTCGGAGTCGGACACCCGCACCAGCCGCCCGATCGTCCCCGGTGGCAGGCAGGCGAGGCTTTCCGTGGGTTCCCCGTGCACGTGGCCGTCCCGGGTCGGGATGGGAGCGCCGTGCGGATCCCGCACGGGGTGTCCGAGTCTGGCCGCGATCACCTCCTCGAGCTCAGCGGACAGCGTGTGCTCGAGCACGTCGGCTTCCTCGTGCACACGGTCCCAGGACAGCCCGAGTGTCTCGGTGAGAAAGAGCTCGAGGAGGCGGTGTCGGCGCAGCACCATGAGGGCGAGCCGGCGGCCACTGTCGGTGAGCAGCACACCGTGGTAGAGAGCGTGCGTCGCCAACCCCATCGCGTCGAGTTTTCGGAGCATGCCCGAGGCCGAGGACGGGCTGACCTGCAGGCGCTGCGCCAGCGCCGTCGTCGTCACCGCTGTGCCGTCTTGCGATTCGAGCTTGTAGATCGTTTTGAGGTAGTCCTCGACGGCGGCGGAGACCACATGCTCTTTCGATTTCACCATCGTCACGCCAGGAGTGTGACATACCTAAATCCGTGTGGCGGCGCGGCGACCGTCGGCTACAGGGGTCGGCGGTTGATGAGGGTGAACCCGTGGTCGTGGACTGCGTCGTGGATCAGGCGGTCGGGGATCGGGGTGGGGTGCAGGCTGGTGTGTTCGTCGATGCCGGCTTTCCCGAACAGGCCGATGGACCGGTACTGCAGGGACGTGTCGTGGCGGGGCAGGTAGTAGAGGCCGGCGAACCCGGCGTCGTGTAGGGCGGCGGCCCAGGCCTGGGTGCGGGGGTAGCCGGAGCGCGGGCCGGCGCTGATCTCGTTGGTCACCCGGTAGCGGCCGGTGATGACCGGTGAGGTGAGGTCGGCCAGTAGCAGGTCCGATTCCGGGTAGAACTCGGTGAGGACCCGCCGGTCGAGGTCCTCCGGGGTCAGCCGGCGGAGTCGGGCGAAGACCTCCAGGAACGCGCCCATCGGGTGGGTGGACAGTGAGCAGGTCCCCCAGGCCGCGTCCGGGTCGGGGGGGTTGAACCGGCCGCCGGGGTCTCGGGCGAAGAACAGCGGTGCGTGGATCTCCTGGTGGATCCTGGCGAGCGGCTGCTGGGCGCGCCAGGCCCGGACCGGGAACCCCGCCAGGTCCTGGGGGTCCTGCGGGGGCGGGGGGAGATCGCTGCCGGCCTGGGTCACTGGGCAAGGTCGCGGGCGGCGGCCACTGCGGCGTCGAGGACCTGTTCGTCGCGGTCGCCGTCGGCGATCGCGTCGGCGGGCCGAATCCCGTTGAGTTCTGGTTGGGGGGTGTCGGCCCAGCTCAGGACGTTCCATGGGTCGGCTCGGCGGTCGGGGTCGGCGGTCGCGAACGCCGAGAGGACGGGGGCGATGACGGGGCGGGTTGTGCGGTCGGGACCGAACTGCCAGGCCGGGAACCAGGTCGTGCCGCGACCGGGGACCCCGAGGATGGTTCCGGCCCGGACCCGTTTGTGCAGGGCTTGGCGGGTCACCCCGAGCAGGAGCGCGGCGTCGCTGGTGTCCAACCGGTCCTCTCCGAGCAGTCGGCGGCTCCGCGCCGCCCCGAGGGCGTAGCTGACCGCGTCCCGGACCAGCTGCGCCGCTGTGTCCCCGTCGAACTGGGCGAGGTCGGCGTCGGCGGCCTGGTCGCGGACGGCGGCGGCGAGCTGGCCGTAGAGCAGCGCCGCAGCAGCCTGGCTCGGTGTTCCCGGGTCGGGATCGGCCGGGGGTGCGGACACGACGATGACGTCGGCGCCGTCGATCACCGACACCTCGACACCGCCCGCGGAGTCCGCGATCAACAGTCCTGCCTGGGTCTGGTGGACGGTGACGTCGTCGAACCGCTCGTTCTTGACGACCAGCTGCAGCACCTCGGCGACTCTTCCCGCGGCTTCGGCGGCCGGCCCGAGCGCGTCCCGGTGCCGCTGGTAGAGGTCCCGGTCGGAAGTGACGCCGTCCGCGGAGGAACCCATCCGTCCACCATCGCCCTCCAACGTCAACCCGTCAACCCGTCAACCCGTCAACCCGGGGCGGTGGTTGGGGAGGACGACCTGACGGGTCGAGCAGCCGTCATGCGCATCGACCGCAGTCTCGACCTGGTCGGGCGTCCCCTCGCGGCGCCGGAGACCAACCGACCTGCGGTCGGTGCTGCCGCGCCCGGGCTGGGGTGGTGGGGCCGGTGGTTCTCCGAGCCTGACCGGGCGGGGGCCCGTCCGGTCAAGGCCGCTGCGCGCCGCTGCGCGGTCGGCTGCGCCGAGCCCTGAGCGTCCACCCTCGCCCGGTCTGTCCCGGTTCCTGAACCGCCGCATCCCGCGGCGCGAGCTCAGGAGCCTCCCGTGGACGAGCCTGCCTTCAACGATTCCGACGATGACCTGTTCCCGGTGTGCGGCCCGGACCGCGCAGTTTCGCTGCACATCGACGAGTACGGGGTGGTCTACGTGTGTGACCGGGTGCCGGGGCTGGGGTGGGTGTGGGTATCGCTGGGCCGGGCGGCCGGCGGGTCCGGCCCGAGTCCCGGGTGACCGGGCGCCCGGTGCCCATCGTCCGTGGGCGCCGGGTGCGCCTACCCCGGTAGCGACCGGTGCTGACCGGGACCGGCGGGTTCTGTGGACGGCGGCCATCCCGGCCGCCGTGGCGCCGGCCGGGGGTGTGCGCGGACCGGGGGTGTGGGCGGTTGCGGTACCTAGGGTGCGGCCGTGCCCGATTCCGACCCGCCTGCCGCAGCAGCGGCTAACCCGCCCGCCGCCGCGGCAGCGGTCAACCCGGCCCGATTTCTGACGTTGGAGCAGGTCGCGGAGGAACTGAACGTGTCCTGGTCACAGGTGTATGCGCTGGTCCGGGACCGGTCGGTGGTGGCGGTGAAGATCGGTGGTCGCGGTGTGTGGCGGGTGGAGCGCGCGGAGTTGGAGCGGTACATCGCCGGGTTGTACCAGGCGGCGCGCTCCGGCCCGGGTCCCGGCCCGGAAGCAGCGGACACCGGTTGAGCCAGTTGAGCCGGTGGGGTCCCGCCCGGGGAGGCTGGGCCGGTGCTGGCGGTGGTGGTGGACCTGGACGGGGTGCTGCGCCGGTGGGATCCCGCGGTGCTGGCCGGGGCGGAGGCCGCGTTCGGGCTGCCGGCGGGGGCGGTGGGGGAGGTCGCGTTCGCGCCGGCGTTGTTGTCGGCGGCGGTGACGGGGTGGATCAGCGACCCGGCGTGGCGGCAGCAGGTGGTGGGGCGGCTGGCCGGGCGGTTCGAGCGGGCTGCGGCGGTGGGCGCGGTGGCCCGGTGGTCGGCGTCGGCGGGGGAGGTCGACCCGGAGGTGTTGGCGGTGGTCCGCGGCCTTCGGGGCCGGTGCCGGGTGGGGTTGTTGTCGAATGCGACGACTCGGCTGCGGGGGGACCTGGCCCGGCTCGGGTTGGCCGGGGAGGTCGATGGGGTGTTCGGCTCCGCGGAGCTGGGGGTGGCGAAACCGGACCCGGCGGTGTTCCGGCTGGTGTGTGGGCGGGCTGGGGGTCGAGCCCGGGCAGTGCGGGTTCGTGGATGACACCGCCGGTCATGTCGCGGCGGCCCAGGCGGTGGGCTTGGTGGGGCACCGGTATGTGTCCCCGGCCGGGCTGGTCGGGTTCCTCACCGGGGGACGGGTTGTGGGGTCCGGGGGCTTCGGAGTGAGGGCCGGGGTGTGGGGCGGAGCCCCGCGGTCTGGTGGGGCAGGGCCGGCGGTAGCCCGGGGTGGTGGTCGCAGCTGCGGGGTGGGTGGAGGTCTTCGTCGTTCGGGCGTGGCGGGTTCGACCGGTCCGGGTCGGCGGGGGCGAGGGCGCGCAGCGGCGGACCGGACCCGTGCGGGCTGTCGGGTCGGGGTGGTCCTGTCGCTCCGCCGGGGCGGCGGGGACCCCGGCGGCAGGGACCACCGGCCCCGGGGGGCGGCGCCGCGGACGCGGGCTCGCGGTGGGGTCAGTGCGGCGGCGGCGCCAGCCCTTCGTCGTCTCGTGCGCGGGCGGCGGCACCGGCCTGGCGGGTGACATCGCGCAGGTGGGCGAGGGCTCGTTGTTCGTCGTCGAGTGCGGCCTGGTCGTCGGGGTCCAGGAGTAGGCGGTGGCGGGCGTCGTCGACGGGGACGGCGGCCAGTGCTACGGCGATGGGATCAGGCCGATCCCGCAGACGTGGACGGCGCCGGTCGGCTCGGCGGTGGGGTCCCGGGGGGTGCGGGTTCCGGTGAGCAGCCGGCCGTAGGCGGCGACGGCGGCGGTGTTGCGGCGCTGCTGGTCCGGGTCGTCCGCCGGGGGACCGTCCGTGGGTCCTTGGGTGGCCGGTCCGGCGTCATCCGCGGCGGGTGGATGGGCGGCGCTGGGGGTGTCCGGGCGGACGCGGTGCCAGGGCAGTCGCATGCAGCTCAGGCCGGTGATGTGTCGGAGGAGATGTCGGCGAGCTCGCGGACGGCGGTGATGCGGGTGTCCAGGAGCCGGCGGGCGGTTTCCTCGGCGGTGTCGGGGTAGGTGTCGGCCATGGGCTTGACGGTAGCGACCCGGACCGACACCAACCCGACGGACGAAGTACCAGAAGCGGCAGCAAGATATCTGGTTGGCGTAGCCAACTGCGGTGTCGCGCTGGCGCGCGCCGGCCCGGGCGGGGCAGGGTGGGCGGTGTCCCCGCGGGCGGGGTCGCTGCGCTGGGCTGTGTGTCCGGCGTCGCCG
>JAABUT010001570.1_pt1 | contig 25589 bp, 25 predicted proteins | sample 5559281 | NCBI WGS metagenome assembly JAABUT01 (sample SAMN10711880, study PRJNA513359) | rock metagenome | isolation source: Antarctica rocks | place: Antarctica: Victoria Land, Ricker Hills nord | collected 2016-01-04
TGGCTACCGGCGGGTCGCACCTCGAGCCGCGCGTCGCGGCGCGGCTGGTGGCGGCGGTGCGTTCCACCCGGCGCGGGGACGGTGGCCTGAGCGCGCGCGAATACGAGGTCCTGCGTCTGATCGCCACAGGGCTGGCCAACAAGGAGATCGGGCGCGCGCTCTCCATCTCGGAGCGCACCGTCCGCTTCCACGTCGCCTCGATCTTCACCAAACTCGGCGCCACGAGCCGGACGCAGGCGGTCGCCCTCGCGACCCAACGCCACCTACTGTAGCGATGCCGGTGGGGGCTTATTGATGGAGCAGGATTCAGGCTAATCTTACTCCGTTGGCGTGTTGCCGCTGCCTGTCCACGCAACTGAGTCAACTCCAGCGGAGCGTTTTGCCCACTCGATCATGTGACGTATCTCAGCGACCGCCGCATTGATCCCCCGTTTATCACCGTGAACCATCACGTTGCTGTAGCCCATAAGTGGTGGATCTTCGGGGATGTCTAATCCGTCGAGGGCATCGGGCTGATCTGGGTGGTATGCGACCCATTCATAGAAATTGTCGGCGATGAGTTGGTTAATCATGATGATTAACTCCCGTTTCGGTGCGAGGAATCGCGAATGCTGAACCGGTCCTTGCCGCAGCATCAGCGTCCGATATGGATCGATGGGGAAGAACACTACCGGGGCATTCAGTATCTCGATCGGCATGTTAGGTGGTCTCGGGAAGACGATCGGGTGATCGCTGGTGATAAAAACTCGATCATCAGCTTGAATTAGATCCCAGTGCATGTTCTGGAGAAGATGGGGCATGATATCGTTTGTTGCACTCTTAATAAGATCAAGAAAATAATTGTTATTAGACTGCTCGATCGTAAATTCGTCGATATGCGCTCGTGCATACCGTGCCCCCGCAACCTCCTTTTCTGTTGCCTCTCTATTCTCCATCTCGCGGTACATCTGCTTGACAGTCTCATCGATATGGGTCAGCACAAGGCTCTTCGCATGGATCTCCGCTTCAATATCGGCCAGATCCCGCCATTCGGGGGTGCGGAGATACTGCAGCGCCATATACTGGGCGATAAGGCTACGAGGCTCGTGCATCGGGATACATCCCGTTTTCGCGATCTCCCTGAGTATCGGTGCCGTTCGCTTCTCGAACTCCCCGAACATTGTTTCTACAATATAAGAGGGATTTCCGTTAGGATCTGTAATAGTATTGAAGTGCCGGATCACGGCAAACTGATTCACCTTGGCATGAAACGGTTCCTGACCACGTCGCATAACCATTAGCCGCTCCGATACCGCAAAGCGCTTCAAATAGAACTCGGGAACTACATGATGACGTATTGGATCGCCTGACATACCCACTCCCTGAAGTGGCGGCGCAGGAAGAATGTGCCACATTATACACTGTACGGACGGCATCGCTTGGCCAGTCGGTCGATCTTTAGACCTTTATGTTGGCATGCTGAATGGTCATTGATTCCACACGTCGTCCAATCAATCTATAGGACTACCTCGATTTGGTGGACATATGAAGTGCGGGGAGAACCCACGGGGGTGTCCCAATATCCTGTTCGCTGCCGCACTTGACCCCAACCTGAAACGTGTCGGGCTACAGCCTGCACGTTGCCCGGCAGGCTAAAACCTGCTCCATCGATTTTCACTGGTTGCGGCGATCATTCTGCCAACTCCTGTCGTGTCTATGCCAATTCGGGCTACCTGTCGTTTCCGACAGGTGCCCCTGTCGGTTTGTCCCGTCTGCATCTGGCCGATACGCCGATGTTCCGCCCCACACGGTGGCGCATACTTGGCGCAATGGCACATTGCCATTGGATAGAGAAAGGGAGATACGTATGCAACCTGTCGCACTGATCACCGGCGCCTCACGCGGCCTCGGCCTGGCGCTCGCCCGCGCCCTCGCGGACGACGGCTGGGCCTTGCTCCTCGACGCTCGTGGGGCGGAGGCGCTGGACGAGGCGCGCGGCGCACTCGCCGCGCAGACGACCGTGGTCGCCATCCCCGGCGATGTCACCGATCCCGCGCACCGGGCGATGCTCGCCGATGCCGCGCGGCAAGCCGGGGGCGTTGATCTCCTCGTCAATAACGCGAGCATCCTCGGCCCCAGCCCCCAGCCCGCCTTGCTCGACTACCCGCTCGACGTGCTGGAGCGGGTCTATCGCACGAATGTGATCGCGCCGCTCGCGCTCATCCAGGCGGTTCGCCTCTTGCTCAGATCCGGCGCGCGCATCGTGAACATCACGAGCGACGCGGCGGTCGAGCCATACCCCGGTTGGGGCGGCTACGGGTCGAGCAAGGCGGCGCTCGCGCAACTCTCCAATGTTCTCGCCGCGGAGAACCCGGCGCTGCGCGTCTACTGGGTTGATCCCGGCGACATGCGCACCCAGATGCATCAGGAAGCCTTCCCCGGCGAGGACATCAGCGACCGCCCGCTGCCGGAGACGAGCGTGCCCGGCCTGCTCGCACTGATCGGCGGCGATTATCCCAGTGGCCGCTACGCCGCCCGGACGCTCGCCGCGCCGGTCGCAGCGTAGAATCGTCATCATCTGGAAGGGAGAGATTCCCATGACCGTTACTATTCCCCTCTCGTGGCGTCCAGCGCCGGAGGCGCGCGATCCTGAAATTATCCCCTTCGATTTCGTCCTGCCGCCCGCACTGGAAGCGCACGAGCCGCCCGAGGCGCGCGGTCTCGCGCGCGACGACGTCCGCCTGCTCGTCTCCTCCCGCGCGGATGACCGGATCGTGCACGCGCGTTTCGGCAACCTGCCGGACTATCTACGCGCGGGCGATCTCCTCGTCATCAATACGAGCGGCACGCTGAACGCGGCGGTGCTCGCGGCGCGCGCGGACGGGACGGTAGTGGAGGTCCATCTCTCCACCCGGCTTCCCGGCGACCTGTGGGCCGTGGAACTGCGCACGCACGCCGAGCGCGGCACGGAGCCGCTCTCCACCGGCAGGGCGGGCGAGACGCTGCGCCTGCCGGAGGATGGCGCGATGACGCTCCTCACCCCGTATCGGGCGGATCAACGCGGGATGCCCGAGGCCCGCGTGCGGCTGTGGATCGCGACGCTCGCCGTGCCGCAACCGCTTCCCGCATATCTCGATCAGCACGGCTTCCCGATCCGCTATCAGTACGTGGATGCCGCGTGGCCGCTCCCGTACTACCAGACGGTCTACGCCACCGAGCCGGGGAGCGCGGAGATGCCCTCCGCCGGGCGCGCCTTCACCCCGGAACTGATCACGCGCCTCGTCGCGCGCGGTGTCCAGGTCGCGCCGCTCATCCTCCACACCGGCGTCGCCAGCCTTGAGGCGCACGAGCCGCCCTATGAGGAGTTTTATCGGGTGCCGGTGGAGACGGCAGCGGCGGTCAATGCCGCCCACGCACGGGGTGGGCGCGTGATCGCCGTCGGAACGACCGTCGTGCGGGCGCTCGAGACCGTCGCGGACGCCGATGGGACGACCCACCCCGGTGAGGGATGGACGACGCTTGTCGTCACGCCCCAGCGCGGCGTCCGCGCGGTAGACGCGCTCCTCACCGGCTTCCATGAACCACAGGCGTCACACCTTGCCATGCTCGAGGCAATCGCGAATCGCGGCCACCTCCACGCCGTCTATGACGAGGCGCTCCGGGGGCGCTATCTTTGGCACGAGTTCGGTGATCTGCATCTCTTGCTACCGTGATCGGAAGGGTTCGAGTGGAAACGACGGTGAGACAAACGGGCCTGCACATCCTTGCGACGCACCACATCGCGCTCTCCACCGCGCACTTTGATCGGCTGCGGGCGTTCTATACCGAGACGATCGGGTTGCCGGTACTCGGCGGCTTCCCGGAGCAGCGAATCCTCTTCCTCGACGCGGGGACGACGGCGATCGAGTTGGCCGAGGAGCACGCGGTGGAGAGACCGGTCGGTGCGCATGGGTGGGCGCACCTGGCGCTGGAGGTGGCGGATGTGGATGCGGCCTACGCCGCACTGTCAGCGCGTGGTGTGCCGTTCTCGGTGCCCCCCGAAGACTTCCCGCGCGACGCGCCTGCGGTGCGCATCGCCTTCTGCACGGACCCCGACGGCAATGTGATCGAGTTGCTGCAACCGCTGGGAAGCCGCTACCTAGCCGCTACACCGCAGTGATTCGCTGCGGTTGGCGCTGTGGGATCTCGATGATACCGAATGGTGAAGGTGTTCCAGTGCTCCCGGCACAAGCGGCACTGTATTGAGCGCCGTTCGCTCCCCTTTGACCTGCGGGCGACGCAGGAGATCGCCCGTCTTGCTCGCGAACGTCGCGTAGCCCGTGAGCCACGCCACGGTCATCGCGGTGAAGGCGGTCGCGGACGCGCGAAGGATCCCCGCGACGCCGAGTGCGGCCGCCACCGTCCAGACCAGCAAGCCGGCATTGACGCCCAACGCGGTGAAGACTGCGGTGTTTTGTCCGTGGCGGAGTGCGTTCTTCGTCACCAGCGCCATATCGACGCCGGGGGTGATGATCAGGGGCGCGGCGATGCCGAGAAACGCGAGCGGTCGGTGATCCATCCAACCAGCCTTCAAACGCACCTGGCTCATCTCACGATGACGCGATCATAGTACGCCCTCGATGGTGTTCGCTGCTGCAACCGGCACCGCGCCGCAGCCACTCTCCCTGCTCTTTTTGCCGTTCCTCTCCTCTGGAGGGCGTTGACAGCCCCGCGCGTGCGCAGGTAGAATCCTCAATAATGCAAAACAAGGTTCTAACTATTCGAACACAATCCAGTGAGAAGCGCGCGCAGTTCTCGACATCGCTGGCGCGCGGGCTTGCGGTGCTGGCCGCCTTCTCGCCGGATCGTCCCTTGCTCGGTATTACGACACTGGCGGCGATCCTTGAGATGGACAAGAGCACGACGCATCGCTATGTCGCGACGCTCGAAGAACTCGGGTATCTCGAGCAGGATAGCGAATCACAGAAGTATCGGCTCGGCATTAAAGTCGTTGACCTCGGCCTCGCCGCCCTGAACGCGATGGAGATGCGTCACATCGCGCGGCCGCACATGGAGCGGCTGGCGCGGGAATCCGGGCACACTATCAACATCGGCATCCTCGATGGTGCGGACGTCTTCTACGTCGAGCGTGTGACGAACCCGACATCTATCGACCTCAATCTCACCGTCGGCTCCCGCCTGCCCGCGTACTGCACGTCGATGGGAAAAGTTCTCCTCGCCGATCTGTCCGAAGAGCGGCTCTTCGACCTGATCGACCGTGTGGAGTTTCTGCCGCGTGGGCCGAACACCATCATCACTCGTGGCGCGCTCCTCGCAGAGCTGCAGCGCGTGCGCGCGGCGGGTTTCGCGGTCAATAACGAGGAATTGGCATATGGCCACCGGTCGATCTCCGCGCCGATCCGCTCGCGGGCCGGCGCCACGATTGCAGCGCTCAATATGGCCGTCCGTGCCTCGATGATCTCGCTCGACGACCTCACGGGGCGGCTCGCCTCCCATCTGATTTCTGTCGCCGATCACATCTCGTCCTATCTCGGATACCGTCCCGAGTCCGGCACACGCAACACGATGCCTGCGGGCAATGCGAAGGGGATCGTGGCATCCGATCGGTGACGCGCCGCGACGAGCGAGGAGGGAAACGCGCGAGACGAAACAGCACCGTATCGTTCATCGTTCATCGTTACGCGACGTGTTGTTGTCCTGAAGGAGGATGTCGTGGAATCGCAGCCGGAAGTACGTCAACTGCTGGGTGAGGGACGGGGAAGAACATTGAGTCGCCGCGCATTCGTCGCACGCGCCGCCGCGCTTGGCGTCTCGGCGTCGTCCGTCACCGCCATTCTCGCCGCGTGCGGCAGCGCCAGCACCGCGCCGGCGAACACCCCCGCCGCCACAACGGCGGCAGCCCCGGCAGCCACGGCGCCAGGAGTTGTCCCCGCTGCTTCCAGTAGCGCGGCCGCGTCATCCGCACCGACCGCCGCTGCGGACAAGCCGCCGAAGCGCGGCGGCACGCTCAAGGTGGCGCTGAACAGCGACATCACCGGGGTTGATAGCCAGTTCGGCACCGCGACCGTCACGCTGCAGACGATGGCCCACGTCTACGAATACCTCTTCACGCTCGATGAGAAGAACAACTTCGTGCCGATGCTGGCCGATAAGATGGATACTTCGGCCGATGGCAAGACCTTCACGATTGCCCTGCGCAAGGGCGTGAAGTTCCACAATGACACGGAGATGACGGCGGATGATGTCGTCGCATCGCTCGGTCGCTGGCAGCGCACCTCAAGCCGCGCCAAAGTGCTCCTGACGGACCTGGACGGCATCACTGCGACGGATAAACAGACCGTGACCGTCGCCTTCAAGCGGCCGAATGGCGCCTTCTTCTCGGCGCTCTCGATCCCGAATCAGCAAGTGATCGTGCTGCCGAAGGCGATCATCGAAAAGAACCGCGACCCGTCCGGCAAGGATCTCCAGATCACCGACAAGGACGCGATCGGCACCGGGCCGTACAAACTCCAGTCCTGGGTGCCGGACCGCTCCGTCAAAATGGTGCGCTTCGAAGGCTACACCGCGCGGACCGATCCGACGAGCGGCCTGGGCGGTAAGCGCCAGGCAAATGTGGACGCGATCGAGTTCATCCCGGTGCCGGACGACCAGACCCGGCTCAGCGGCCTGATCTCGGGCGAGTACCACGTCGCGTCCACGGTCGCATCGGCGCTCTACGATCAGATCAAGGGCAATAGCGCCCTCGTGCCGTACATTGTCAAGCCGGGGTCGGGGGTGACGGGCGTCTTCAACAAGAAGCACGGGCCGTTTATCGAGTCCGACGCGGGGAGAAAACTGCGCCAGGCGGTGCTTGCCTCGACCGATCCGATCAAGGTGATGGCCGGCACCGTTGACAATCCGCTCTTCTATCGCACGATCCCCGCCCTCGCCGGCCCCGAATGGTCCTTCTGGTACAACGAGGCGGGCAAGGATATCTACGGCAAGCGCGATCTGGCCAAGGCGAAGCAACTGATGGCCGAGGCGGGCTACAAGGGCGAGGAGATCCGCTGGATCACCACGAAAGACTACGATTACATGTACCGCAGCGCCCTCGTCGCCTCCGAGCAGATGAAGGAGGCCGGGTTCAATGTGAAGCTCGTCGTCTCCGACTGGCCAACCGTCGTCTCCAACCGCGGCAAGCCCGAGGTGTACGAGATCTTCACCACCGGCATCGGTTTCACCGGCGATCCGACCGGCACGGCGGCGTTCACGCCGGAGTGGCCCGGTTGGAACACCTCGACGCGCAACGCCGCCAACTATCAGGCGCTGATCAACGAAACGGACCCGAACAAGCGGAAGCAGCTCTTCGTGGAGCAGCAGCAGATCTTCTGGGAGGAAGTACCCTACATGCAGTTCGGGGAACAGTTCGGCCTCCGCGCCGCCCGCAAGGAAGTGAAGGGATTCTCGAACGCATCTGAGTTCTTTGTCTGGAATGCGTGGCTGGACCAGTAGAGAGTACTGAATGAGGGGGGACGGGCGTGGGATCGTATCTTCTGCGGCGACTGGTTGGCGTCGTGCCGCTGTTGCTGCTCGTCGCGATCATTGCTTTCACACTGGTGCGGCTGACACCGGGCGATCCGGCGACCGTTGCGGCCGGTGACAATGCCACGCCGGCCGATATCGCGCGCATCCGTGGGGTGATGGGGCTGGACCGCCCGCTGCCGGTGCAGTTCGTCCACTGGATGGACCGCGTCTTCCTCCATGCCGATCTCGGCGAGTCCCTGACGCTGAAGAAGCCGGTGATCGAGGTCATCGCGCAACGAGTCCAGCCGACGGCGCTCCTGACCCTTTTCGGTACGATCGTCTCCGTGGCGCTTGGCATCCCGCTCGGCATCGTGGCGGCGGTCAAGCGGAACTCGCCCATCGACCGCGCGCTGATGTTCGGGGCGATCTTCGGCCTCTCGATCCCGAGCTTCTGGCTCGGGCTGATCCTCGTCCTCATCTTCTCATTGCGATTGCATATCCTGCCGCCAGCCGGCTTCGAGTCGTTGCAGGACGGCGGATTTGCCGCCCTGCGCTATCTCGTCCTGCCGAGCATCGCCATCGGCATTTCCAGCGCCGCGTTCCTTGCGCGGATGGTGCGCTCCAGCATGCTCGATGTCCTGCGGCAGGACTATGTGCGCACCGCCTACGCGAAGGGCATCCCGGCACGCGGCGTGATTTATCGCCACGCGCTCAAGAATGCGATGATCACCCCGCTGACGGTCATCGGTCTCACGGTGGCGAATCTCGCTGGTGGCGCGGTCGTGATCGAGACGGTCTTCAACGTGCCGGGCGCGGGGCGGCTCCTCGTTAATTCGGTCGCGCGGCGGGATTATCCCGTCATGCAGGGGACGATTCTCATCGTCGCCATCCTCTATATCTTCATCAATCTGATCGTGGATATCCTCTACGGCGTCCTCGACCCGCGCGTCAGGTACGACGCATGAGCCAGCCGCTGATCTCCCGACAACCGGCGGTGATCGCACCGGGCGCCGCATCGCGCGCCTTCCCGAAGCGACGGCACTGGATCTGGGCACTCACCCGGAACCAGACGGCGGTGGTGAGCGGGGTCGTGGTGATCGCGATTGGGATCATCACCCTGCTTTCTCCGGTCATTGCACTGCACGGCCCGCTGCAACTCGATGTGACGCATAAATTGGCCGCACCCACGACCGCCTACCCGATGGGCACGGACCAGTTCGGTCGCGACGTCTCCGCGCGCATCCTCTACGGTGGGCGGCTCTCGATGGTGATCGGGCTGTCCGTCACCATGCTCTCCACGCTGATGGGACTCGTGCTCGGCCTGGCGAGCGGCTATTACCGCCGCCTTGACAACCCGATCATGCGCGTGATGGACGCCCTGATGGCCTTCCCCTCGATCCTCTTCGCGATCGTCATCATGGGTGTGCTCGGGCCGAAGACGATCAACGTCATCGTCGCGCTGACGATTGTCTCCGCGCCGCGCATCGCCCGTGTGGTGCGCGGCGCGGTGCTCGTCGCGCGGGAGGAGGTCTACGTCGAGGCGGCCCGCGCGGCGGGTGCGCGGGACACGCGGATCATCGCGCGGCATGTCCTGCCGAACATCGTCTCGCCGATCATCATGCAGGCATCGTACACCTTCGCCTCTGCCATCCTCGCCGAGGCGGCGCTCTCGTTCATCGGCGTCGGCGCGCCGCCGCAGGTGCCGACGCTCGGCAACATCCTCTCCGAGGGGCGGCTCGTCGTCGCGCAAGCGCCGTGGATCACGATCTTCCCCGGCGTCGCCATTGTTGTAATCGTTCTCGGCGCGAACCTGTTCGGCGACGGCCTGCGCGACGCACTCGATCCCCGCATGCGGGGCGAATAGGTGTCAACGACAGGGAGAAAACGACAGGGAGAAAACGATTGAACCGCAGAGACGCAGAGAACGCAGAGAAGATGCAGAGGAGGAGAAAATGGTGTTGTTTTCTTTCTCCTCTCGTCCCTCTCTGCGTCCTCTGCGTCTCTGCGGTTAGTCCCCGGTTTCGATCGGAGAGAGGTGCGGATGATTAGTTACGAAACGCTCGGTATCCCACGGGTGATTAATGCGAGCGGGCGAATGACCGCACTGGGCGGGGTGGCGCTGCACCCGGACGTGATCGCCGCGATGGTCGAGGGTGGGCGCGCGAATGTGAACATGGAGGCATTGAAAGATGTCGCGGGCGAGCGGATCGCGGCATGGTGCGGCGCGGAGGCGGCGATGGTGACGCCGGGGGCATCGGCGGGCAATGTCATCATGACCGCCGCCGCCGTCTCCGGGAACGACCCCTACCGCGCCGCGCAACTGCCGAACGCTACATGGCCGAGGCGCGAGATCGTCCTCCAACTCGGGCACGCGGTCAGTTACGGCGGGCGGATCACGCAGGACATCCAACATGGCGGCGGCATCCCGGTGCTGGTGGGGACTGCCAACAGCGTGCATGGGTACGACATCGCCGGTGCGATCAACGAGCGGACGGCGGCGGTCTTCTTCGTCCAGTCGCATCACGCGGTGCAAAAAGGGATGCTCGACTTGCCGACGGTCATCGCGATCGCCCATGAGAAGGGCGTGCCGGTCCTCCTCGATGCCGCCGCCGAGGAGGATGTTCACAATTACATCGCGATGGGCGCTGATCTCGTCACGTATTCCGGTGGCAAAGCGTTCGAGGGGCCGACGTCTGGATTCATCCTCGGCAGCAAAGAGCGGATCGCTGCCTGCCGGTTGCAGGAGGGCGGGATCGCGCGCCCGATGAAAGTCGGCAAGGAGACGATCCTTGGCCTGCTCGCCGCGATGGCGCGGTATGTCACGAACGACGTAGCGGCCGAAAAAGCGCGCCAGATGGGCGTGATCGAGACGCTGAAGGGCGGTCTCGATGATCTCCCGCACACGCGGCTGACCATCGAACGGGACGAAGCGGGCCGCGCGATCTGGCGACTGCACCTAACGCTCAACGAAGCGGCGCTCGGCTTCACCGCGACGACGCTGATGAAGGACCTCCAGGAGCACGATCCGCCGGTCTTCCCGCGCGGCCACTGGGCGAACACGGGCACGGTCGCCCTTGATCCCCGCCCGATCGCGGACGGCGATGTGCCGGTCATCATCGAGGCGATCCAATCGATATACGCGCGCCACGGCGCAATGAGGGAGGCGTAGCGAATGAGCGACGCACACTATGATCTGATCGTTCGCGGCGCGCGCATCCTCGACCCGGCGCAAGAGATGGATCGCGTCGGGGATATTGCGGTGCACGACGGGAAAATCGTGACGGTGGGCGACCTCGGTGGCGTGACCGCCCACCGCGTGCTCGCGGCGGACGGGTTGATCGCCAGCCCCGGCTGGATCGACGGACACGCACATGTCTTCGGTGGTAGCGTCAGCGGTGTAGACGCGGACCGGGATGCCGGCATCATGACCGGCGTAACGACGGTTGTGGACGCCGGTTCGTGCGGCGCGGGGACGTGGGACGGCTTCCGCGAATACGTGATCGAGCGCGCGGCGACGCGCGTCCTCGGCTACCTCAATATCTCGCTGATGCCGAGCCGGGGGCCGCGTCACGGCGACTGGGCGAACTTCGACCAAAAAACGACGATCCGCATGGCGGAGCGCGAAGCCGCCGCCGGACGCTGCGTCGGCATCAAGGTGCTGGCGAGCCAGACCCACTGCGGCAACCTGACGATCACCCCCGTCAAACTGGCGCGACAGGCCGCCCGTTTCGCCGGCGTCGGCCTGATGGTGCATATCGGCAACGCGCCGCCGGTGATCGAGGACGTGCTCGACCTGCTGGGCGAAGGCGATATCGTCACCCACTGCTGGCACGGGAAATATGGCGGCCTTCTCGGCCCGGACAAGCAGCCGCTGCCGCAGACGCGCGCGGCGGTCGAACGGGGGGTGAAGTTCGACATCGGGCACGGCTCGGCCAGTTTCTCTTTCGGGACCGCCCGCCGCGCGCTCGATGCGGGTCTGCCTGTGCATGCGATCTCGACAGACATTCACCGGGGCAATGTCACCAGCCCGGTGGTGGATCAGGGGACGACGATGGCGAAGTTCCTCCATCTCGGCTTCAGCCTCCCCGAAGTGATCCGCTTGAGCACCGTCGGCCCCGCGCAACTGATCGGGCGAGAAGACGAATTCGGCACGCTACGCCCCGGCGCTTGTGCGGACATCACGCTTTTCCGCGTCGTGGATGGTGACTTCGCGCTGACCGACAGCGAGAAGCGGACAGAGCGGGCGACGCGCAATTTCGCGGTCACGCACACCGTGCGCGGCGGCACGATCATGAAGGAGCCGAACTATTCCGCGTGACCTTGTCCTCGCAATTGATCTCGGCTCGACGTGGTGCAAAGCGGCGTATCTCGACCGCGACGGCCGGATCGTCGCCGAAGGGCGGGCGTACAACCGGGGTGGGCCGCCGTTTGGCCTCGATGCTGATGCGTTGGCTCGCATCTGGGACGCCTTCTGTCGCGCCGTGCGCGCGGCCAGTAGCGCGGCGCGCGATGCGGGCCATGTCGCTGCCCCCGATGCACTGGCGCTCTCATGCCGCGGGGTGATCGGCCTCTGGCTGGATGCGGATGGCGAACCAATCGGCGTGCCGCCGGAGACGACCAAGGACGCACCGCGCGATGCGATCGCGGCGGTCTACGCCGATCCCGCGTGGCAGCCGGCGGACCCGTACCTGTTCAGCTATGTCCCGTCGCTGGTTGGCCGCACGTGCTGGCTGCGGCGCTATCACCCCGACCGGTACGACCGGGTGCAACGGGCCGGGGCGCTGCACGATTGGATCGTCTACTGGCTGACCGGACGGTGGGTGACAGACCTGGCGACCGGCCCCGGTCAGTACGACTGGCCGGATGCCGTGATGGCGCTCACGGCCCTTCCCGCGAGCGCTTTCCCGACGATTATGGATTTCTCGGCGGTGATTGGCACACTGACGGCAGCCGCTGCGGCGGATCTCGATCTGCCGCTGAATACCCGGATTGTCACAGGGGCGCACGACGGCAGCGCGGCGAATCTCGGCGCGGGCGCCTTCAACGTCGGTGACGCCTGCATCACCCTCGGGACGCACTTTGTGCTGCGTGTCGTGACCAGTACACCGCTCGCTGGTTCGTTCGGCTATCTCATCACGCCCGATACCTGGGCGTGGGTGCGCGGCGCGCACGGGCTTTCAGCGCAACTGGATGCGGTGGTCGCCGTGCTCGATGGTGGAGGCCATCCCGTCTCCTCGCAGCGTCATATGGCGCTCACATTGCTCGCTGAAGATGCGCCCGTCGGTACGCCTGGCCTGCGTATGCGCGCGCTTCCGCTCGGGCAGGAGGCACGCCAGGCCGAGGCGGCGCGCGCCGCCCTGCGGGCGGGTCACGATCCGGGAATGATCTACCGCGCGACACTCGAAGGGGCGGCATTGGCGGTCCGGGGACTACTCGAACAGGCACGGAGCGCCGGGGCGCGACCGACGCGCTTCATCGTCACAGGGGGCGCGACCGCCAACACACTCCTGTTGCGCATCCTGAGTGGCATTTTGGGCGCGCCACTCGCGATCGCGGAGGGTGAGGCGGGCCTGTTCGGGGCGGCGATGTTCGGGGCGATCGGCGCGGGCTGGTACGCGAGCGTTGCGGACGCCGCCACACGTATGATTCCTCCCGCCGGGACCGTCGCCGCGACGCTCGAAGAAAGAGCAATCTACGCCATCCTCCGATGAAAGTGAGGATTGAACTGTGGTACCGGTGAGGGGGACACGAGAAAACATATCCCCCCTAGCCCCCTCTACAGCGTGAGATACCTTGCAGCGAGAACGCATAAAACTCTGCCTGCCCAGTATCCCGGCGTCCCGGCATCTGTGCGTTGCCGCTCCGATGCGGGGTGTGCTACACTCCCCGCGCATCAGGAAAGCGTTGCGGACTGAGGACTCATAAGAAGTTCGAGGTTCAAGAATACCGATAAAAAGCCCGAATCTTTGTTCTTACTACTCGTTACTCGTTACTCGTTACTCGCTCAATCCTCCCTGAAGGAGTCCCACGGTGCTGGTCGCACGCAACCTCGCACAGGTTCAGACGAACAAGCGGACGAGCCGCCTGAAGATTTTCGGCGGCCTGCTTCTTTTCCTCATCGGCGCGCCGATCTCGTTCCTCAACGTCGCGTATCTCCTCGTCGCGTATACGCTCGTCATCATCGGGTTCGTGCTCTTCAACTCCGGCTTGCAGGGGCTGGCGAAGTGGGGGCGCAAGGTCCGCAATGACCAGTTGATCGATCAGGAGTTGCGCCGCCTGTCGGATCGGTACACGATCATCCACTACCCGCGCATCGGCAACCGCACGCTCGATCATGTGCTCATCCACGAGACGGGCATCGTCGTCATGACGACCAAGGAAGTAATCGGGCGCGTCGAGGTGCGCGGCACGCGGTACCGTAAGCCCGGCGCGGGGATGCTCGGGCGGTTCATCGGCATGGGCGGGCCGCAACTCGGGACACCCGGCGTGCAGAACGGGCTGGACCGCAAGACGCTCCTCGAAGCCCTCGCGAAGGAAGCGGGCGCGCGGGAGTGGCCGACCGATGTGCCGGTGGACGGCCTCGTCGTCTTCGTCGCCCCGCGCCTCACCCTGAGCGTCGATGAAGAGGCGGACCCGCCCGCCGTGACGTTGGCGAACCTGCTCAGTTGGGTGCAGGCGCACACGCGCGGGATGCCCATTGTGCTCCCCGGCGATGTGCGGCAGGAGATGGTCGATTTCGTCGAGGAGACGGGCGGCGCAGTGGACGGGGGCCGTCTCGACCCCCGTGGCCCGGTGGTGGCAGACGCGACCCCCGCCGCTCGTCGCGCCGCCCGCGCCCGCCCGAGCACGCCGCAGCAGGTGATTAACGCGCGTACGGAGCGGGAGCGGCGGGCAAATGCCCGCTCCACCGGCGGCGACGGCAAGACCGCGACGGCGCCCTCGGGGCGCGGTCGCCGCCGCACCGTCGCCACGGAAACTGCTGAGGAGGAAGCGCGCGACCTGTCGCCCCTCGTCCCGGCCAGCGGCATGGCAAAAGTCAAACGACGGGAGCGGCAGAGCCGATGAACGCGCCGACGATGGCCCCCGCGATGGAGCGGGTGCCCGGTTGGCCGGTCTGGGGAAACACCGCCGCGATCCTCGCCGTCCGGCACGCGCTGGCGACGGGGTTGCTCGGGCACGCTTACCTCATCACCGGGCCGCCGGGGGTGGGGCGGAAGACGTTGGCACAGGCGCTCGCGATGGCGGTCAATTGCGAGCGGATCGAACCGGGCCTCACGCCGGAGGCGGAGACCGCGCCCTGCGGCCTCTGCCGGTCGTGCCGCCACATTCTGCGCGGCATCCACCCGGATGTGCGCGTCATTTCGCTGGCGACGCAGGCAGCGGAGGCGGAGCGCAAAGGCACGCGCAACGCCAGCATCACGATCGACACAATCCGCGACCTCAAAGACGAGGCGTACCAGCGGCCCAACGAGGGGCGCAAACGGGTCTACCTGCTCGCGGAGGCGGAGGCGCTGAACGATTCGTCGGTCTCGGCGCTCTTGAAGGTGCTCGAGGAGCCGCCGCCGCACGTCCTCTTCCTCCTCGTCGCGCCCAGCGCCGACGCCGTCCTGCCGACGATCCGCTCGCGCTGCCAGCCGGTGGCGATGCACGCCTTGCCGCGTGCGGCGGTGGCGGACTGGCTGGTGCGGGAGCACAGCGCGGATGCGGAGACGGCGGCGCGGGTGGCGGCGCTGGCGGGCGGGAGGCCGGGGGCGGCACTGTCGCTGCTGGCGGAGCCGGAGGGGACGGCGACGCACGCCGAAGGGGCGGAGACGTTTCTCGCGATGATCGAGGCGGGCGGAATCGCGCCGTTTCGGGCGATTGACGCGCTGGAGAAGCGCTGGAAGAACGGCGGCGATGAGCGCGCCGCAGTGATGACGGAACTTGATACCTGGCTAGGATGTTGGCGCGATGCGTTGCTCATCGCGGTCGGTCAGCGTGACCTCGTCACGCACCGGGCGCAGATGGCGCGGCTGGAGAAACTCGCCGCGTGGCCATTGCCCGCCCTGCATTCCGCGCTCGCGGCGGTGGAAGAAGCGGTGGTCCGGCTCGATCGCAACGTCAGTCCTCGCCTCGCAATGGAAGCGATGGTGGTTTCATGGCAAAGATAGGTGCACGGACGGGCGACACATGGACGCCCGTCGCCCCGGAGGCGTACCGCAAGAAGCGGTGCGGCGGCGGTTCCTGCGGCAGTCACGGCGGCACGAGCGGCGGCGGCTGCGGGCACAAGAGCGCGGACGGCGCGGACAGTTGCGGCGACTGCCACTCCTGCCCCGTCTCCTCGATGACGGAGATGGATCGCGAGAATGTTCACCGCGCGCTGATGAAGGCGGGCTACGCGGGCGACCGTGACCACGTCCCGCAGCTGCCGGACCACTGGGAGAGCGACACAACCGACGCGAGCGTGGCCCCGGAGGCCGGTGGCATGACGCGCGACACAATGGACACCTCCACCCACATGAGTGTGGAGGATGTCGAGGCGACGGGTGGCGCGGGGAACACGCAGGCCGTGATCGCCGTGCGCTTCCCGGATGGCGGCAAACTCTACTACTTCGATCCGGTGGACCTCGACCCGAAGGTGGGCGAGTGGGTCGTCGTCGAGACGCCGCGCGGCAGGGACGCGGCGAAGGTGCTCGTCGCGCGGCATCAGGTAGTGATGAACAAGAACGCCGAGGCGCTGAAGCCCGTCATCCGCATGGTCGCGCCGGACGAATTGGCGCGGATGGAGCGGCTCGGTGACGAGGCGGCGCACGCGCTGCGAGTCTGCGCGGAGAAGGTGGAGGACGCGCGGCTGCCGATGAAACTGGTCACGGCGGAGTACTCGTTCGACGCCTCGCGCATCACCTTCTACTTCATCTCCGACAGCCGCGTCGATTTCCGCAACCTGGTGCGCGACCTCGCCTCCGAGTTCCGCACGCGGATCGAGTTGCGGCAGGTCGGCGCGCGGGACGAGGCGAAATTGCTCGGCGGTGTCGGGCGGTGCGGCCTGACCCTCTGCTGCTCGACGTGGCTGCCCGACTACCCGCCGACGAGCATCAAGCAGGCGAAGGAGCAGGACCTGCCGCTCAATCCGGCGAAGATCTCCGGCGTCTGCGGGCGGCTCCTCTGCTGCCTCTCGTACGAGTACGATACCTACGTCGCGCTGCGCCGCAACCTGCCGCGCATCGGCCAGCGGCTCCCGACGCCGGAGGGCGAGGGGCGCGTGATCGCCGTGCAGGTACTGAAGCAGGCCGTGCGCGTCGCGCTCGATGCGGGCGGCACGACGGAAGTGGAGATCGGTGACCCGACGGACCGGCAGTGGCAGGGCGAGGCAATCGCCGTGGACGCACCCACGGGTGACGCCCCAACCGCGCAAGCGGAGTCCGCCGCCGCGCGCCCGCGTCCGTCGCGCGAGCGCCCGCCCGCACCGATGCGGGGCGGTGGCCCCGACCGGCGCGCCGGTAGTTCGGGCGACCGCTCCAACAGCCCGTCGGCTCCTCCCGGCCCACCGCCCCAGATGGCGACCGCAGCGGTGAGTGTGCCTCCCGGTGTGCCCGATGAGCCTGCCTCGCTGATTCCACCCGATCCCGCAAATAGCCCGCAGGACGCGGACGCGGCGGGCGACGCGGCCCGACGCAAGCGACGGCGCAACCGTGGTCGGCGCAAACCGAATTAGAGTACTGAGTGACGAGTACTGAGTACTGAGTTTGGTTCGTCCCACTCAGTACTCAGTACTCGATACTCCCTCCGAAGGAGGGTTCCGTGGAGCGGTGGAAGCGATTAGCGGGGTGGGAAAGCCTCCTACCCGCGAACGCCGAGATGATCCCGATTACGGGCACCGCTCCCGACGACGGTGACGAGGGGACGGCGCTGCCTACCGTCGTCGTGATTGGCGCGGCGGGGTTCGACATCAAGGGGCGCGTCACGAGTGACCGCGTCTTCGAGGGGTCGTCCAACGCGGGCGTTCTGACGATGGGCGTCGGCGGCGTCGCGCGGAACATCGCGGAGAACCTCGCGCGCCTCGACATTCCCACCACGCTGATTACTGCCGTCGCGGACGACATGCTCGGTGATATGGTCGTGCGGCGCACGCGTGAGGCCGGTGTCGATACCGCGCGCGTGATGAGCGTGCCGGGGGCGCGCACGGGCGCGTACCTCGGCCTGCTCGCACCAGAGGGCGACCTGCTGATGGGCATTGACGATATGGGCGTCGTGCGCCATATCACGCCGCGCATCGTGCGGGGGGCGCGGCACATCCTGCGGCGCGCGGGCATCGTCGTGATGGACGCGAACCTGCCGGTGCAGACGATCCGGGCGGTGCGGCGCATCTGTGGCGTCGCGGGGGTGCCGGTCTGCATCGAACCCGTCTCGCTGCCGCTGATCGACCGCATCCTGCCGAGCGTCCCCGGCTCCGCGCTCTTCACACCGAACGTCGCGGAGGCGGAGGCGATTCTCAGCTGCGCGATCACGACGCTGGAGGAGGCGCAGGCGGCGGCGCTCGCCTTCCGCGAGTGGGAGATCGACATCGTTGTCCTCACGCTCGGCGGTGGTGGCGCGGTCTATGCGACAAGCGCGGGGAGCGGGCACGTCCCCGCGATCCAGACGGAGATCGCGGACGAGAGTGGCGCGGGGGCGGCGATGACGGCGGGGATCATCTGCGGGTTGATGCATCGCTTCCCGATTGACGAGGCGGTGACGCTCGGCGCGTCCGCCGCGAGTCTGACGCTGCTCTCTCCCGAAACCGTGCGAAGTGATATATCATTGGAAAAGGTTTACGAACATCTCGTCGTGTGACATGTGACGTGTGAAAACGCGGGGGCGCATATGAATGCCGCATCTGATCCCACATCTCCATTCACGACCACACCTGCCGAACTGACCCCTGGTGCACCCACTCCGCTCTATCCCGGCCCGCAGATGGCGCCGGTGGATTTTACTCGCCCCGACCCGCTGCCCCCGCCGCCGACAAAGGAGCGGGTGGCGATGATCCGCGTCGGTACGGCGCTCGCCGCAGCCGGGAGCGGCATCCTTATCGTAGCGTTGTTCATCACGCCCTGGTTCTTTGTCCGCGAAGTGACACTTGTCCAGCCACCGACGCAGACGCAGGGGCCGGGGAATACATCGAACCAACCGAACATCAACAGCTTCTCGACGCGCATCGTCCAGCGCGACCTCCACGACTTCGGGGTGGTCGGGTGGGCGAGCACGCGGCGGGTGAAGCGTGATGTCGCCATCGTTGCGCTGGCGCTGATCGCGGGCATCGCGGCGCTGATGGGGAGTGTGAGTTACCGCTGGAGGCCGCTCATCGCCCTCGCGGGGGGGGCGGCGCTCGCGGTGCAGGCGCTGATGCTGATCGATTACCAGCGCCTCACGGGCCTGATCCGTGAGCGAGTCGCGCTGGCGAATTCGCCAACGAGCGCCGTCCTCATCCCCGCGAATCTGCTGAAGATCACGGGCCCGCAACCGGGGACAGGGATGGTCGTCCTCTTCGTTGGCGCGGCCTGCATCGTCGTTGGATCGCTGATCGCGCTGATGGGTGGGCGACGGGGCAAGGTGCTCGCGCCGGTCCAGCAGTGAGGGGCGCGCCCCCACCGGAGACGCTCATCCCCACCGTGGAGATGGTGCCATTCCCGCCGGTCGAGCCGTTGCCGTCCCTGCCGCCTGCGCCCGGCGAGCAACCCGCCGCCCCGAACCGCGCCCGCACGGCGCGCATCGGCGAATGGATCGGCGCGGTCGGCGCGGCGCTGCTGCTGGCGTCCCTCTTCGTCGGCGGCTGGCACCATGTGGGCCGAATCGAGGTCACGCTCGGTGATCGCCCGGTCGATGACTCGTACGTCGGCGATTCGCTCCGGGCGTACACGAACAACTACAGCCTCGCCGTCTGGGCATTCCTCAAGCGTGGCTATGCGATCCCGCTCATCGCGGTCGCGGTGACGGCGGCGGCGGCGAGCCTGCTCATCGTCGGCGCGCGGCGGCGGGGTCTGGTCGCGCTGGCGTTACCGTTCGCCTTCGCCACCTTTGCGTTGTGTATCGCGGATATGCGGCAGTTGCCCGCCACGATCACGGAGATGGCGACGCACTTCCCCGCGTTCCCGTCCGCCGTCCATGTGCGCGGCGTCCGACCGGGGCCGACGATGCTCCTCGGGTTCGGCGGGCTGCTCTTACAGATCGGTGGCGCGCTGTTGGCGATAGTTTGCATGCCCCGCGTGCGGCGCGCTCCTCGTCGTTCCCGGCGGTCACGCACCGAGCGCAAGGCCGAGAGCGAAAAGCAGGCCGTAGACGAGCTCCAGCCGCGCGGTGCCGGCGAGTACGCCGTTGAGGGCGCGACCCCGCTCCCGGCACAGGCGGCGGACCAAGGGTAGCGCGAGGGGCAGGGAGAGCAGCGCGAGCAGCGCCCACGCCGATGCCGCGCCCCCGAGCCACATGGCGGGCGGTACGAGGTACGCCACCACGATGAGCGCGATGTACTCCGCCTGCGTGCCACGCTCGCCGAACCGCACCGCGAGCGTCCGCTTGCCCGCCGCGCGGTCCGTCGCGATGTCGCGCAGGTTGTTGACGACGATGATCCCGACCGCCAGCGCGCCCATCGGCGCCGCCGCCCACCACGCGACGGCGTGCACCGTGCCAGCCTGCACGTAGTACGTGCCGCAGACGGCAGCCAGCCCGAAGAAGAGGAAGACGAATATCTCCCCCAGCCCGTGATAGCCGAGCGGGAAGGGGCCACCGGTGTACGCGATCGCCGCCGCGATCGCCGCGAGGCCGATGAGGACGATTGGCCAGCCGCCGACAACGACCAGGTAGACGCCGATGATTGCCGCCGCCGCGAAGACGGCCCACATCCCCGCGCGCACCTGACGCGGCGTGAGCAACCCCGCCTGCGTGACGCGCGTTGGTCCGACCCGTTCCGCAGTGTCCGCGCCGCGCAGGAAGTCGAACAGATCATTCGCGAAGTTCGCGCCCACCTGAAGCAGCAACGCGCCGAGCAGCGCGGCGAGCGCGGGGAGCGGCGCGAAGTGCCCCATCCCAATCGCCGCGCCCGTCCCGACAACCACCGGCGCGGCGGCGGCGGGCAATGTCTGCACCCGCGCCGCCAGCATCCAGACCCGCACCGGGCTTGGCGCAACCGCCTCAGCAGTCACGGAAGTCACACTCATTCATGTGTCTGCTTCGCGAGCGGGCGTGTACGCGCCGCTTCTTCATACGAATCTGGTACATCCACATACGCGATGCTCGTCTCAGGTTGGGGAATGGGGTCGTTGTCTTCCCGGATGAGTTCGAAATGCGCCGCCAACGCCTCGCGCATCTCCTGGAGCGTTTCTTCGACCGTGGCGCCGGTTGCGATGCACCCCGGAACGTCTGGCGCGTATGCACTGTAGTTATTGGTGGCTTTCTCAATGATGATCGCGTATCGCATCACTTACTATCGCGCACTTTCATCGTGCATTAGCTTTCCTCATCCAGCGATCACTCCTCAATGCAATGATAACGCAATGTCGTCGCCTTATTTCGTCCCCGTGTGCACTGCGACCGCGCCGAGGCTCATGCGATGGAAGCGGACGGCGCGCAGGTCCGCGCGTTCCATGATCGTCTTGAGGGCCGACGGTGGCGGGAAGTTGCGCGCTGATTCCGGCAGATAGCGGTACGCCTCGCCGTACCCCGTGATGATTTTTCCGAGTAATGGCACGATCCGGTTGAAATAGCATTGATGGAGGAAGCGCACGGGTGGGACCCCCGGCTTGGCGACTTCGAGGCAGACGACGCGCCCGCCCGGCTTGGTCACGCGGCACATCTCGCGGAAGGCGCGCTCGATATCGGTCACGTTGCGCATCGCGAAGCCCATTGTCACGCAGTCGAACGTCGCGTCGGGGAAGGGGAGATCGAGCGCGTCCGCCGCCATGAAGCGCACGATGGCCCCGACGCCCGCGCGCTCCGCCTTCGCGGGGCCGGGCCGCATCATCCCCTCCGAGAAGTCCGACGCGATCACTGACCCTGCCGCGCCCACGCGCCGCGCGAGCGCGATGGCGATGTCTCCCGTGCCCGTCGCGACATCGAGCGCGCTGCCGCCGGTCGGCGGCGCGGCCTCGGCGACGACGTAGTTGCGCCAGCGACGATCCATCCCAAAGGTCATCAGCCGGTTCATCAGGTCGTAGCGGGGCGCGATGGTGTCGAACATCGTGTTGACGTACGCGGCCTTCCGCTCCGCCACGAAACCGGGCAGATGCTCAGTGGGGATGAGGTGTGTCTCGAAACCCCCGTGCTCCCCGGAGGTCCCCCGCTTCCCTGCGGGGGAAGGGGGGGCGGGAGCGGGAGTTGTCATTGGGGAGCATCCGCTTTCTGTTGCGCTGGCGCGTCGCCGTGGTGGCGGAACCGCTTGAGCAATTCCTCAGTCAGGCCGATCACGTAGCGCAGGTCGTCGGTGAACTGACTCGCGGTGCCGGTGGTCGCGTCGCCCGCCGCCATCTGCACATCCGCCGCCGCCGACTCGATCCGCGCGAGCAGCGCGTGGTAGCCCGTCAGCCGCTCCTCATGGTCGCGCACGATGTCGTTGCGGAATGTTCGGTGCAGGTCTCGGTCTTGTTCCTCTGCCATCATTGCCTCCGTCGAACGTCGAGGTCACGGCGTCATTGTACGACGGTTTGCCGGGGCGATGGGGCTGCACCCCAAACAATGAACCGAACGCGATGGAATCCAGCGGCTCATCGACGGGTGGGCGGCGTTCATGCGTCATCGCACCGTGACGAGTGGATCCGCGTGGCGGTGGATGAGCCGCCATTCCGCGCCGTCGCGCCGAAAAACCTCCGTGACGCGCAATTCCTTTGGGGCGAAGGTGTCGCCGTCGTGCGGGCGAACCTGGCCGCGCTCGATGGCGACGGTGTACGCCATCTCCGGGGTGACGTGGCAGGCGATGATTTCGGACTGTACCGACCCCTCGGCGTTCCGCGCCGCCGCCCAGGTGTACCGCCCCTCGACCGCCGTCCACCCCTGCTCGTAGCCACCATAACCGCCGAACATCGTGATGTCTCCGGAATGCGTGGCCTGCGCCTTCCACGGCTCAGGGTCGCCGTTGAAGAATGCGGTCGTTGCCGCCTGCCGCTGCACGAGGAATGCCCGAAACTCCTGTTCCTGTTCGATTGACCGTGTCGCCATCGCCATGATCCTTTCCGTTCGCGCCACGATGAATCGATGTGCATCGTACCACCGTCTCCCGCACCCGTGATCCAAATGGAGCGACGCCGTTGATTCGCGACGGGGCGCGTGCGTGCGCACGTTAACCCGATTGACCCCGCCCGCGCACATGATGGTATAATGCAGTCGGTACTTACACTCTGCACCAATATGTGTCGTCCCTGTGCACCGCCCGGAATTGCGGGCGACAGCGCGCTGAATAGTGCGGCACGCATGGTGTGGAATGGCGGAGCGTCGGAATCGGTCAGCCCGAAGGGAGAGGAACCAGCCATGACTACCCAGAACACCTCACGATCACCCCTCGCATCATCTCGCGACCGCATGGATCGACGGCGTTTCCTCAAGCGTGCCGCCGCCTCCGGTGTCGGCCTCGCGGTGGTGGGCGTGCTGGCGGCCTGCGGCGGCGGGAGCGCGACGGCGACGACGCAACCTGCGGCGACCGCCGCCCCTTCCGGTGGCGCGGCCCCGGCGGCGGGCGGTAGCCCGGCGGCGTCGAGTGGCTCCGCCTCGGCGGCCGGTGGCAAGCTCGAAATGTTCTCGTGGTGGACGACGGGCGGCGAGGAAGCCGGCCTGAAGGCGCTGTACGACATCTACAAGAAGGACCGCCCCAATGTCCAGGTCGTTAACCAGGCGGTGGCGGGTGCGGCCGGTTCCAACGCGAAGGCGGTGCTCAAGAACCGGATGCTCGGTGGCGACCCGCCGGACTCGTTCCAGGTCCATATGGGCCACGAGTTGACCGACGGCTACGTCGCCGCGAATCAGGTCGAGTCGCTGGACGACCTGTACAAGTCGGAGGGCTGGGACAAGGCGTTCCCGAAGGGCGTGTTGGACATCGTCTCCGCGAACGGCCATTTCTGGTCGGTGCCGGTCAACATCCACCGCGCGAATGTCCTCTGGTACAACAAGAAGGTCTTCACCGACAACAACCTGCAAGCCCCCGTGACATTCGACGATTTCTTCAAGGTGGCGGACACGCTGAAGGCGAAGGGCATCACCGCGCTCGCGTTGGGCGACAAGGAGCCGTTCGCGTCCGGGCACCTCGTCGAGACGGTGCTGGTCGGCGTGCTCGGGCCGGACGCCTACAAGGGATTGTGGACAGGTTCGACGAAGTGGGACGACGCGAAGGTGACCGAGGCGCTCAACACGACGAAGAAGATGCTCGGCTATATCAACACGGATCACGCCGCGCTGACGTGGGACCAGGCGAACGATCTCGTCATCTCCGGCAAGGCCGGCATGACAATCATGGGCGACTGGGTCGATGCCGACTACAAGCAGAAGAAATTCGCCGACTACGGCTGGGCCAACTCCCCCGGCACGAAGGGCATCTACGACGCGCTCTCCGACACTTTCGCGCTGCCGAAGAACGCGAAGAACCGCGACAACTCCATCGCCTGGCTCAAACTGGCCGGCTCGCAGGCCGGGCAGGACGTCTTCAATCCCCTGAAAGGCTCGATTCCGGCGCGCATCGACGGCGGCAAGGCGGATTACGACACCTACCTCAAATCCGCGATCGAGGACTGGAAGAAGGACACGATTGTGCCGAGCGTCGTCCACGGCGCGGCGGCGAAGGATGGGTGGGCGCAAACGTATCAGGACTCGATCAACTCCTTCGTCACCAGCCTCGATGTGGCGAAGACGCAGAAGTCCCTCGCGCAGGGTTGCACCGATGCGGGCGTCTGCAAGTAGCCGATTTTCCTAACCCCCTGCCGCCCAGAGGTCACCCGCCTTCCTCCGAGGGAAGGGGGAGCCGAAGCCCCTCTCTCAAAAGGGAGGGGCTTGGGGTAGGGACAAACCCATCGTAAGATCGGAAATCAAGCCGGATGGAGCACACAAGCCAGGCGCCCCTCGCTATTCCACGGACACGCGCCGCGACGCGGGGGCGGCGCCTCGATCGCGACCGACTGATCGGCATCCTGATGATTACACCGTCGGTCATCGCGATCGCGGTCTTCGTCTACTATTTCATCGGACGCACCGCGTACGTCTCCCTCGTGCGGTGGAACGATCTCGCGCCCGATTACAGCTGGGTGGGCAACCGGAACTACGTGCGCCTCTTCCAGAACGAACGCTTCCACAAGGACCTCTGGAACACGCTCAAATTCACCGGGGTCTTCATCCCGGCGTGCCTGATCATCGGCCTGTTGCTGGCGTCGCTGCTGGATTTGCGGATCAAGGGTGAGGCGATCTTCCGGGCGATCTTCATGTTCCCGGTCGCCATCTCGTTCATCGTCACCGGCGTGGTGTGGCGGTGGCTCCTGACGCCGACCTCCGGCGTCAACCTCCTGTTCGACAAAGTGCACCTCGGCTTCCTCAAGTCGGGATGGTTCACGGACCCGAAGATCGGCATTCTCGCGGTGGTGATCGCGGCGGTCTGGCAGATATCCGGCTACGTGATGGCGATGTACCTCGCCGGTCTGCGTGGCATCCCGGAGGAACTGCGCGAAGCGGCGCGCGTGGACGGCGCGACGGAGTGGCAGGTCTTCCTGAAGGTCATCCTGCCGCTGCTGAAGCCGATCACGCTGAGCGCGGTGATTATCCTCGGGCACATCTCGCTGAAGATCTTCGACCTGACGAAGTCCATGACTGGCCCCGGCCCCGGTTTTTCCAGCGACGTTCCTGCGCTCTTCATGTACGAGACGACCTTCTTCGGCAGCCACTTCTCGCAGGGGGCGTCGATTGCCATCGTCCTACTCGTGATGGTCAGCGTCCTGATTATCCCGTATCTCATCTACAATGTTCGCAATGAGGTGAAGTGATGAGTGCAACACCCGCCCCCGCGACCGTGCGGTCACGGGGCATCCAACCAAGCCGCGTACTGATCTACGCGGTGCTCGTCATCTTCGCGGCCTTCTACCTCATGCCGGTCTACGTGCTGCTCGTGACGGGGCTGAAGTCGTTCC
>JAABUT010001571.1_pt1 | contig 25587 bp, 46 predicted proteins | sample 5559281 | NCBI WGS metagenome assembly JAABUT01 (sample SAMN10711880, study PRJNA513359) | rock metagenome | isolation source: Antarctica rocks | place: Antarctica: Victoria Land, Ricker Hills nord | collected 2016-01-04
GCTTCTGCCATGAAGACCCAGCTCAAGCTCACCCTGTCTGTGGAGATCTCCCTCGTCTCCATTCTGTGCCTGGTAAGCTGTTCTGGCATACACTTGGCATGTGAAACATGTTCTTATATCATGTGCAGTTCCACATGATTGGCTTAGTTTGACACAGAGCTTGATCATCTAAACCAAAAAGCTGGCATCACTGGTGCTAAGCTGTTTTTCCACTTCCTCAGCTATTTTATGTACTTGATAAGAGCATATGCCGATGATAAGAGCATATGCCGGCTCATATCATGCAGCCTGACAGAAGCCCAATGCGTAAGTACATCCACGTTACTGATGTTGTCGTTCTGCTTCAGGTGTCTAGGACAGATGACTATGAAGACCGGAACATTGGAGCTTCCTCACAGTACTCTCACATGAGGCGCTCCCATGCTCCCAGGCGCCTGCCATGGTCACCGCAGATTGCAGAAACAGACATGGCCTTTGCATGGAGCAAGTGTTTGGCTCCTGTCTATGCCTTCAACCTCATTGGCATTCGAGCAGCCTGCAAGTACAAGGTAAATGCTCCGCACCATTGAGCACTGCGGTGCCTCTTGCTAGACTGACATGATGCAGCATGGACTGGAACACCATTTTGCCTTGTGCATGGGGGCTTGCGGGAGCTCTGTTGTCAGTCTACAAAGGTGCTGCCTATAACGTTGTGTGTTGGATTGTATCAATTAGATGTGCCGGACACTCTGCCCTTTACCTTTTGACATGCATCTGAAAGGTGAGCTGGCAACACCCTATTCTGTGCAGTGCGTGCTGTCTGCCTGCTGCAACACATCATCATATGTCTCAATGGCTTGTTCATCTCTTTCCAGGGCACAGGAGAAGCCAAGCTTGGTGCAAAAATGGATGGTCTGCTAACTCGTGATCTCCAAATCCGGCCAGAAGCCAAGTTTGCCTTCTTTATCAGACCCTTGCCCTCCAGGGCTAAGCAGCTGTCTGCTCAGGCAAACCTCTTCAGGCGCAGGCTACTCAAGGTTGACGCTGTCACCAAGGCTCGCAGAAGGTCAGATTGTCCATTCCACACTGTATCAAGCTATTGAATACACTTGTTTTCCCTATCAAATGCACATGCGCTTGGTGTAAGTGAAGGCAAGCCATGCTATACGTACAGCTTGTTGTGAAGCCAGGAGCCAGTCGCAAGCATGCTCAGGTTTTGTGCCTTATAGTAGTGTTTGCCAATGTATTTGATTAGCTTGCAGGTGGTACAAGGTGGTGCGAATGGTGGTCATGCGGCAGCGCTGCACCCGACAGGCATTGAAGGACGCACCAGTGCAGCCTGCACGCATACACACCAACACAGTTCCCTTCTCTAGCTTCTTTGGTAGCCGTGTCTCTGGGCCTCAGCTGTCCCTGGTCTTCATCATGCACCCGCCAGACAAGTACCCTGGCCACCCTGACTTCAAAGCTCCCCCTCCAGCTGAGCTTGATGTCGAGGTATACTGCAGCTGTCTTATGAGATGACGCATATGATGGAGCACATGCTCACCATGTGCGACAATTATGCTTCATGTCCTGCTGTGCTGTGCTATGCTGTGCTGTGCAGTGCAGTGCAGTGCAGTGCAATGGCATGCCGTACTGTGCTGTTTTGCGCTCTGCCACGCTGTGCTGTGCAGTGCAGTGCAGTGCAGTGCAGTGCAGTGCAGTGCAGTGCAGTGCAGTGACATGCTGTACTATGCTGCTTTGGGCTCTGCCATGCTGTGCTGCGCTGAGCTGTGCTGTGCTGAGTAGAGCCACTCTTGTTTCTAAGGAGTGCATGATTGCAATGCACAGGTTGGCCAAATCCTGTTCCATGGGCGCATCAGCAAGAGCAACAGGATGCTGCCCTTCACCACCCAGATCATTGAGGTGGTATCAGCTCACTACCCTCCTAACCTGCCCGCCCCTAGCGAAGCAACATCGGCAATAGCAGACCAGATAGCTCGCCCCACAGATGCTGTGCCAGTGCGTGACCCTGAGTCTGGACAGGCTCAAACTAGCGGGGACACCAACAGCCAACTGGCGCAACAGACAGCCTTCCCTGGTCTTCAGGTCTGTCTGCCACTAAACAGTTTAGAGGAAAGCTTGGTATGCATTGGCCACCAAAGGTCGTGAACTTTGTCCGAGCTGAGTCGATGCCAAGCATGTGTTGATTGGAATGCTTGGATGGGGTTGACTCTGGGTAAGCCAAGCTTGGTGGCAGACGGTCATGTACTTTGCTTGTTATTTCAGGCCAGGATAGGAATTGTGGGTGTCAGCTTGGTGGCCATAGTGGAGGGCAAGGAGCTGTTGAGCTTTAAGGTGCTGGATGCCACTGTGGATGCGTCTGTAGCTGGCCCTTCAGCCTCCAGCAGGGACCCTGACATGACCATTGGAGCAGCCATCCAGGACATGAGCATCAGGGACATTCAAGCAGATCCTCACTGCACAATGGTCCTGCAGCCCAATGCTCCAGCCACCAGCTGCAGCCTGGCTCTGGAATATAACCAATGGGCAGACAGCAGTGTAAAGCCTACCCTGGTGGCAGAATTGACAAATCCACAGTTCTTGTTACTGTTCAGGTAGACCATGTTTGCCACCTGCTGCTGCAGCACATGCATCTTCATCAATTTTGAGTACTATTTACGTTACTGACTGCTGATACAGCACGTCGTGAATTTCTCATCACTGCTGAAGGTTGTCAATGTGATTTTTGACAGCAGCCTGACCTCTTCCATGCAGGTTCATGTATGACATCATGCATGGGGTCGACATCATTATTGCTTCCATTCAGCCAGCTTTGGATGCTGCCAGCCCTTCTGCAGCAGCAAATCCAGCAGCTGCAACACCACAGGAGGAGCAGCCCCTGATTGACGTGCCTCTGCGTATAGCTGTGTATGTTACCAATTTGGGTATCATCCTGCCAGCCAGTTCCAAGTAAGTTGTCACATGAGCTGCCAGACAGAATATGTACAGTTTTCCAAAGCGACTGTTCCCTTTAGCAGTTCAAGAAGTACTGTTCTGTGCAAAGCACTCTTGCTGGAGTTCAGTGCAAATGCTGAAATGCCTTGCTTGCTGCAGCGTTGAATGGTGTGATTGGGGCTGAGAGCATGCTGATGTGTAGGTCACATCAGGTGCTGTGTGGCAACATTGACCATGTCAGTCTGGGCATGCCTGGGTCAGCGCTGTCAGATAACAACCTGGCAGATGCTGATCTGCCGCATGTTGAAGAGATGGTAGCAGACAGTTTGGATGCCTGCTGCATGTTCAAGCGGCAGGCCTCAGTCCCTGACCCTGTACCTCCAGCCCCAGCCCAGGCCCCAGACCCCTTTGCAGACATCACTGGTGACCTGTCAGAAGGTGAGGCAGCAGTGTGGCATGTGTAAAAGGATATTCCAGGCCGCTGGCTTGTGTTGCATGGGGCGCATCATTGCATGATTTGCATCAGACCTGCGTACCTCTTCTCCTGCCGTTTGTTGCTTTGCAGCCAGATGTTTGTGGTTGATGTTGCTGCTGTAAGGTGTGACAGGTTTGTTCTGCGATCATTGTTGTGACATTGCACCTGCTCACATCAGCTGGCATGTTGAGTATGCAGGTGTACCGGTACCAGGGCAAGGAGGTGCTGGGCAGGGCCAAGCTGAAGAAGGTCATGGAGGGCATCTTTTGCACCGCAAGAAAGCTGGCATCACTGGAACGCAACGCATGGTACACAACTTCTGCATAGCTGGCTGCTTTGGTCGGTTTGCTAGCAGTGTATATGTATCAACAATCTAGGTGCCACCAAATATGCCTGTGCCTATTAGCTCTGTGCAACTGCAAGCTTTCCCATAGTATGCACGTCTGAGTTGCGTCAACCTTGCCTGTATACACGTTACTTATCACTCACAAGGATGGACTTTCTTCCAGCATTTTAGCCATGTAGCTACTCCAGCTTTGGGGACGGCTGATTCTAGAGGCTGAGTCAACCTTGTCTTGCAAGGTGCGGGCATATGGCAGAATGAAGAACAAGCTTGGCATAGGCCAAGAAGACAGATATGACTATGGTCACTCCGGCGGTCCCAGAGGGGTCATTGCAGTGGAGGTGCCCAACTATCAAAGACATCGCCAGCGCCAGATGCCTGCCCACATTACAGGCTTGGTTGGACAGCCTCTGCCCAAGTTGCCCACCCCTTTTGCTGCTGCCCAAGTGCCCTTGCCAGATGACAATGACGATCCGGGGGGGCACATGCCCCTCTCCAGAGCAGGGTCCATCCCTTTGGCTGATGCTAGGGCGCTTGCACATTTGGGAGACAAAGTGAAAGACACTTCAGGGAAGCGTGGGTCAGTGCCCTTGAGGCAGGCTCTGATGCCTGGGCAGGCTGCAGTTGGTGGAATGAGCACCAGACTGGGCAGCGCCCCTCCAGGCATCAGGCCCCGCCCTTCCTTTGCACCTCTGCCTGGTGCAGCTGCTCTAGGCCTGCCTGGTGCTGGCATTGCGCCCCGTCACCAATCTGCACCTCATCTAGGTCCGACTTCTGTCTTGTATCTGATGCTCCAGCCTTTGTTTCTTGTCAGCTCTGTCATTTTGGCCAATCTAGTATGCAAGGCCTGCAGTTGAGCTTATATTCATGTTGTACGGACACATAGCAGCCATGCAAGCTGGTGCTGTGCACTAATTTTGAATGGCATCATGCCGTCTGAGATCTCCTGCAGTGTACTGCCAGAGCTGGCTGAATGCTGCAATCTCCTGCAGATGCTGGAGGTCTACCAGAGTCCAAGCTTGCAATTTTAGCAGAGGGGTTTGTTGTGGAGCGTGCTCAGCTGGCAGAGGTGAAAGGAAGCCACACCAGCTTCGTTCCTGCAAGCGTGCGCAGCTTTGCTCACAGCAGAGCCAAGTGGGGCCTGGCCGACAAGTAAGGCCGCATGCTCATATGAAAGAACACTGGAACAATCTTGCACTAGCCTGCACTTCAGCCACCTCTGACGGTCTCCCCATAATGAAGCTGTATTGACTGAATGCACAGTTCTACACCCATTTGCGCACCACACATGTCAAATACATGTCTTTGCACCATTGACGGCGTGGTTCTGGTGCAGGGGACGGTATCTGCTGCCCAGTCATTATTCCATGGTGATGATTGAGCAGGCTGCGCCTCCAGGATGCAGCGGGCCTGCTTACCTGCAGATGCACCTGGCCTCCGCCCCTGTCACTCTAATCATGAACAACCCCAACTACACAGCCCTGCTTGCCTTCTGCGAGGGCAACCTCACTGAGCTGTCAGCACTGCCCAATGCCCAGAAGCAGCCAGACGCAGCCAAACCGCAGAACACCACCTTCAACGCTGACTTCCGCTTTGGACCTCCTGTGGGAGTGCCACCAACGTTCAGGATGACACTTGACGTACCTGAATTTATGGTGAGACCCTGAAGCTTCACAATACTCGTCTCACTTTTAGCTGTTATTGTCATCTCCATGCCTGCTACTTTCCATGCATAGTACACACGTCACTTCTTGGCAGGATGTTCAGCGGTGTTGTACAATGCCTCTGTCATGTTTTGATACAGAGCAGCTTTTGTACATGAGTACATGTCTGTTTGTAACATTTTGTGAGCTTGCAGACTCTATTTGAAGCTGACACCAAGCTTTGGCAGACAGGCAGCTTTGCAAGTGCAGCAGCCCACACTGGCCCACTCATGCCCTTCGCTCAAGGCACAGTGCGTCAGATCAAGATGGACCTGGTCCAGCTGGCTGACAGTGGCAATACCCACATGATCATTTCAGCAGACAGCATCAGCATTGATGACCTGCGCCTGGCCTACAGCCAGATCATGAACAACCACATCTCAGAGCAGCAGAGCAGCAGCAGCAATCCCACACGCTCACCCAAACAGGCAGCCCAAGCCATCCCTGCCAGTTCCCCTCTGGTAGCCAGGGTCCCTGATGGGGTCATGGCACGACGCAAGTCTGATGTTGGCTCCAGGCCCACAGACACATCTGCCTCTGATCTGCGCCAGAGCATCAGTGCAAGGGATGTGCCCCTCTCCAGCGAGGCAGCTCAGGACAGGGAGCGTGCCCGGGTAGCCCTGAGCAGGCCCTCAATGGAGCTGCACAGAGCCCACAGTGTGCCTAGACCTACAGCCACCACCTCTCCTCAGCCTGCTCGCAGCAAGGGCAACATCCTGCCCAAGGCCAAGAGGAAGGCTCAGGGTGGCAGCATGCAGGAGGCTGGCGAGCTGGTGTCAATCATCAGCATGGAGGTGGTACCTGAGCTGCTGGACATGCTGCCTGATGGTGCCCCTGTGGTTCATTTGGTGCAGTGTCCCTACAAACCGCCAGCCGATGAGGGGACGCACCTAAACACGCCTGCCCCTGTTCCGGGCCGCAACATTGACAGGATAGAGGTAAGCAGCGCTGCACGTACAGCATGGTCACCAACACTGCTAATTTTGCCAAAGCATATGTGCAGGCCTGCAAAGTTGCGCAGTTGTGATTCATGAAGTTGCTTGAGAGTGATGCTGTGGAAACCACATAGCGCTGGTTTTCTTTTGTTGCTTGGAACAGTTCTGAACAGTTTGGCTTCTTGCTTGCAGGTTCAGTTGTCTGTCATTGATGATGGTACGCTAGCTATTGAGGCCACAGTGTATCAGCTGCTGGCTCAGTGGCCTTACCTGAGTGACCTGTCCCTCATCTGGGCAGCAGCCTCCATCTTTGAGCCTGCCAGCCCAGCTGAAGTGGCAGGAGCACATGCAGATCCTGCACATCAAGCTGCTGCTGCTGCTGCTCACAGGATCTTACAGGAGCCTGCTGTCCAGCCTTGGCTCTACTTCAACCTCATTGCTCACAACTCACATGTGTTTGCACCAGTCATGGATCTGGTAGGATGATTGCCTGAAGTGCTTTCCATATGCGCACTGAGCAAGGACACCTGGCACATGTACCTGCACTCTGCTGTTTCTGCCTAATGCACACTGCTCCAACAATACAGATCCTCTTGCGTCAACTGACTCCATGCAGTAAAGGCTACAAGTCTGTGTGCATCAAGAACAGCATCAGCTGCTAGCTTTATGTAGGTGCGTTTTAGCATGAGCTGGTAAGACAGCCCTCATCTGTGCTTGCTTGCACCTGTGCTTGCTTGCACAGATTGTGCTTGAGAAGCAACAAACAGGCTCTGCCTTCAAGGCTTGCTCTGCCCTGGCTCAAGCTTGCAGTGTTTGAAGTGCAGACGGTGATGAAGCATGCTGTGGAGCACTACTTTGGAGGGGGTAGTGAGCTGTTGAACATGCATGAGCGACTGGCAGATCTGCTCCTCATTGCCTTGTCTGCAAGCTTTGAAGATGGAGGTGACCTCTGCTCTTCATCCTGAACATCAGTAGCACTTGCGTCAGCAGTATGCCAGGCATAGCATGAATACAAGTCATGCTCCATGTGTCTGAGGGTCTGCCACACCATGGCAGGTGTGAATCATATTCTGCAAGAAGTCTTGATTGCAGACGAGTCGGTGAATGATATCTGATGTTGACTGCAGAGCTTGGCATAGACATAGAGGAGAAGGGGCTGGTTGTCAACTGGACCACCTTCCGTTTTGCCTTTTGCCAAGGGGGTGATGGTGAGAGTGACATGACCATGGATGTACAGGACCTGGCCATGTTTGTGCGGGACCCTGGCTCTGTGGTCACCTGCATACTGCTTCCCCTCAGCTGCTCCATGCACATGCATCAACAGGTCAGTCCCTGCTAATCTTTCTACAGTTGTGTAGCCCAATGTTATGACGCTTGCCTGAGGACGGCAGGGTGACTCGAGCCTTTCACATGATTTGCAAGTACTGCAGGTGCTGCAGGTGCCCAATGCCTTGTCATTTTGACAGAGGTGGTCGAATCTAAGCATATCAACTGCTAGGGGTAGTCAAGAGTTTGCATTCAACAACCTGTAGCAGGCTGAATTGAAAATTTCAACTAGACCCCTATCAGTAAGATTTGTAAATTCAACTACCTTTAGCAGTCAAACTTGTAGATTCAATTACCTGTATCATCATTGGACCAAAATCTGTGCCATCCAGACTCAAGTTGTGCTTGCTGTTTGCAGATACCGCAGGCTGAGAATCATGCAATGCGGGTGAGCATGACTGGAGCTGCGGTTGTCATTCAGCGCTGGTGGCGGCATGCCCTCTGGAAGCGAAATGCAATGAAGAGGAAGCGCTCCAAGTAAGGCCAATCCCTACAGCTTTCCTTTTGATGTGCGCCTGGTGAAAATGCAACATTGTCTACAGCATACTTTTGGTTAGTATTTTGCGCATGCCAAACAACAATTTCTGACAACGAGTTAAGACTGTTCTTCTTGGTGGACACTGGTACAAAAGTTGCATGGCGTGTCAAGCAGGCAATCAGGCGTAGGGACCCGAAGCAGTCGGCAGCTGGATTCAGCCTTGCTGGTGGCAGAGCAACTGAAGAGGCCCATCCTGCGCATGCCCAACAAGGAGGAGGTGGCCGCCATGGACAAGCTCATTGCTGAGGTTGCCTCCCCCAGAACCAAGCGTGTTCTGGCTGATTACAAGCAAGAGGGCAAAGTATGTATCCTCCACATGAATTCTGACATCCGTGCCTCATGCGGTTGCTGTTGCTCTGATCTGCTACAAATTGGGCTTATGTAGCCCCACATTGCACTGTCTTGGTCAGATGCCTTGTCTTGGCCTTGACAAGGTTTGGCACAGCCCTGAATATATTTTGCTGTCGCGTTTGTCAGGCACAAGCTTGGCCGTTGTGTGAAAGCTTGTGCCTGACAATCATCAGGTCAGCTATTGTTGCAAATTGGCTTATGTTGCTGCTGTTGCAATTTGACATGGCAGTTTCTGTGATGTGCAGCTCAATGGTGATGCCTATGAGAAGGGCTTCTTCCGCACAAGAGATCAGCGGTATACGTGCACCATGAAGATGCAGCTCAAAGTGGGTGCCTGCACTGTGCGCGCTGCCTTCTCCCACATCCCCTTCTGGCAGTCTGTCATGTGGATGGGCCAGCAGATTGTGATGCAGCCCTGCCAGGGCAACATAGCTACTGGAGGCTCTGTCGTTGAGCAGATAGACAAGGTGTTGCATTTCCCCCTGGCTTTTAGGGCAAAGCTGTTTTGACAATCAGTGCTGCCACTTGCTGCTCATGTACAGTCAGTGGACTGGTTTTCCTACAAATGAGCAAATTTGATGGCCACAGCATAGTGAAAATGAAGAAAGCATGTGCCCAGGTCACACCCAGGTGCACAGCAGTCACACCTGCAACTGGCACAAAGGCAACATTCATATTGTGGTCTAACTCTGAGGCCTGAAACAGGTATGTGATGCTGCAGAGGATGGAGGGCTTCCAGTCTTCCACCACTGAGATTGAGGCCACCATTCAGAATGCTGCCATAGTCCTGTGCAATGACAAGCCTCAGACCTTTGGCGCCCCAGACGTGCTCCAGGTGACAGCCAGCCAAGCCAGTGCTCAGTACACCATGTCCATGTTCTTCCCAGACCGGCCCCCCAATCAGGCTGCACGCATAGGCTTGGCCATCTCAGCGTCCTTCTTGAACAACAGCAGCAGTCGGTGGGAAGCCATCTGCGAGAGCTGGGCTGTGGAGGCTGAAATGGTGGACACAGTCTCCCCCATCTACCGCTCTGATCACCACAGGTACATGCATGATGTGTGTTTGACAACATGCTGCTCTGTTCAGCTTTGAAATGGACTGGCACATGATGTCTACTGCAACAACTTCTTCCTTTTAATTTGCAGGCAGCAACAAACGTTCTTTCGCAACTTGTTTGCAGGCACATGTGGCTGGCATCTAAAGAGAGGCTGAACGTGCACTTCAACCCAGCCTCCCTGCTCAGTTTTGGAGACGGCCTCGCCTTTGTCAACACCTTGCTGAGCAATGACGTTGTGGTCCTGGGGCCGCAAGGCCCAGAGCTGGTCTCCTCTCCTACACATGGCCCTGGCTCAATGGCCCGTCTTGCTGCCCCTGAAAACGCCCCCAAGATGGCAGAGCAGATGGCTGTCAATGCAGACCTCACATCCCGTATCCCTCAGAAGTACCTCATTCAGAATCAGTCTGGCTTGCGCGTCTACTACTGGGCAGATGAGGTAAGACCTGTTACTTCAGCTGTGTGAGATGTGAGATGTAGCAGTTCAGTGAGTGCAAAGCAGTAACTGCTGTTGAGATGAAGCAGAACAGAGGCAGAGAAGTTGATGTTGCTTGTGCTGTACCCTGCTGATCAGTGCATGTTTGGCAAGGCCAACTGCACATGCCGCAGGAGAGTGGTCACCCACCCAGGTCTTTCAACCTGGCAACCGGCGTGAGCGAGACTCTGAAGGTGAACCCAGCACGCAGGCTGCTCAACATCATGATGACTGGCAAACATGGTGGTGCCAAGAAGGTTGGCAATGTCATCAATCTGCACTTTGAGGGCAACTGGATGCCAATTCAGGTAACTTCCCTGAGGCCTCACAACTGGATGGTCAGCACTGCATATGACCCCACCCTGGAGAATGCCTTGAACATTGTATATGAGATAGACACCCATGGTTTGCAGCCATGAGTGTCATATCCAGACAATTGCTGTGCCATCGCATCATGCCAGGCACCTGTTAAGGCTGCTTCTAACATGTGTGCTGGTGGTTTCTGCTGTGTGGTTCATCAGATCTACCATTGTGCCAGAGTTGCTCAACTCTTGGACTGCAACACTGGTTTTCAACTGTACACAAGCTTGCTTGCTTGAACCTGGCTGGCGTGGGTGCAGGATGTAGCAGTGAGCGTTGTGGGCAAGTACTGCTACCACATGCATTCACCTTCAGAGCACCAGACACTGCCTGTCATTGTGGACATCATCCTGGTGGGCAGAACCAAGATCATCACCCTGCACTCTAGCATCTGGCTCACCAACAGCACAGACCGTCATGTCGCCTTCCGCCTGCATGTGCCCATCACTCCCCTGGTGGCCCCAGCTCGGGTGGGCCCCCCCAACCGCAAGCAGCGCACTACTGACCATGTCATTGGTCCCCTGGAGCCCAACGGAGGTAAGATCTCAAGTTTTTGACCTGCACATCTAGAAAGAGTGTGTGCATTCCAAGCTATAGCTGCCTTGTGTGGATAGTGTGCAGCTTGCAGGCTGCACCATGTCTTTGGGGTGACTGGTGTGGACTTGGCAACGCTGCTGGTCCTACTGGCGCTGTTTGCAGCCCTTGCTTCAACGTTGCCCTTTCTTAGATCCTGATGATCTGCATCATTTTGGTCACAAGGCATGCGGTAAGATAATGACGTTATTGCAGGGGTGTACTTGCCGCTGACTGCTGTGCTGGGTGGTCTGCTGTTTGTGCGTGTGGAGGGCTACCTGGAGGCAGACCGTGATGTGATCCGCCTGGATCCTAGTGTAGAGACCATGCAAGCCCAGCAAGGCTATGTCTGCTGTATGCCTCAAGCAGTGCCCTACCAAGGGCGTGGCCGCGAGACCTATGTGGCTCCGCTGCACTGTTGTGTGCGCGTCCTGCCGTCTCAGGTATGCCTGTCTGTTTGTTGAATACTAGGAGTTAGCCTACACTCTAACAGACTGGTCTACGTGTGTCGAAGATTGCCATGGCATAGGTTTTGCATGCTAGTTGAGGCTTCTGACGCAGTTTGAGGCGCTGAGTCTCTGGAGCTGTTCTGGGCTGACATTGACTCTCAACAACAACCAGCTGACGTATTGTGGGTGATGCAATGCAGGTGAATTCAGAGTTTCAAGCCTTCAAGCACATTGAGAGTTTAGGTCGAGGGGAATTGATGAGGGCAACACGCCCCCTGGAGGTCACTGTAGCGGTTTACCCAACGCTTGTGCTGACCAATGCGCTGCCCTATGACATGGACATTGTGGTGTGGCAGGTGAGATCACGTCCGTGTAGACATGCTGTGCTATTGAGAGGTACTGAGTTCATCAAGCCAAGTGCTTGAGCATGTGCAAGAGTATCACACTCTTGTGATGCTGAGCACCTTTGAGCATCCGTGAGCATAGCCTCCTGGTTCTGCCTCAGCATTGCTAGTCTGTCTTGTCTGCCCTGCAGACTGACCTGCAGGGTACAAAAAGAGGGTGCAAGTCAACACATGTTGAGTTGTTTCAAGCTGGATTATAACAACGGTAAGATGCATTGTAGGTGAAGCCATTCCGCAAGCTGCGCAAGGTACATAACCAGGGCAAGCGCACCAGGCTGAGAGACCTCATCCGGTATGATCTGCGCCAGATGCATGCAGCTTTCACCGGAACCCTACCTGTTGGCTCAACATCAGAGCCCCTGGGACAGCAACAGGTCAGTCATGCATTCCTGTCCTTATTTACTCATGCAACATGGCACCAAATTGTGCTTGAACTTGCAGCAACAACTTCGATCAGCAATGATGCATGCTGTTTATGTGATCTGCACCACAACACGGTGCTACAGTTTGTCATGTGCTAGTGGCAGCCTGTTGCCCCATGGCTGACAACGGGAAAGGCCTTGCCTGCCCTTCAGAGCAGTTTGCACAGCCATCCTGTCATCAACGCAAGCCTGGCAGCGTATAGTAGAAGTTTGCATGTCTTAGCATGCACTGCTAATGTTGGGCAACTCTGACATGTAGGATATCCTATTTGTGATGTTATGCCTACACAGTACTGTGCCATGTAATCACCAAGCTGTCAACGAGGTTTGCAATGCAAATTGGTTTGTTTTGTTGCAGGGTCAGCATGAAGATGAGGCTCCGGTACAGGCAGAGGGCAGCTGGCAGGCTGGAGCTCCCACAGATTTCCAGCCGTTTGAGTCCACCAACCCTAGAAATACCAGTGGTCACCACATCAATGTGGTCCTGAAGCCTGGAGCCTCTCAGGTAAATTGCTTCATGCTCAAGGATTAAGCATCATGTTTGTGGACTTGTCAGAGCAGGGTTGCTGTAAATGAACAATAAGCAGAACCTGTTCACTATCATGCTGCTAGCCTTTTGAGCTGACAATTCAGCAGTTTAGCAATTCGTCTGCAGGATGTGTATGCTGACTTGAGCAATAATTTGCTGGTGCACGTGATAGTGCCAGCTCTGGGGCTGCGCTCCAAGCAGTGGACGGTGATCAGCTGGGCACGCTCCCAAACAGCCAGGGAGAGCCTCCTTGACGCCAAATACGTCTACAGGTGATTACCTCTGTCAGGCTGGTGTTCAGGCTGGTTGTGACTATTGTTCCCTTGCCACAAATGTCTTGATCTTGGCTCTGCACCTTAGCCAAGCTGTGGTGCTTTTACTGGGCCCGCAGGTCTTCCTGTGTGTACACACCAGATTGTGCTTGCCTGGCTATGGTGTGAACCAGCTCTGGCACTTGCAGGTTGAGCAATCAGATCACGCTGACTTACCCAACGCGCAGCTCATTCTCCCGCTCCCTCTCCAAGTTGAACCCCAAGGAGAGCATTGCCAAGCTGAAGGATGCAGGGCGCAGGGTGCGTGAGCATCTGCAACGCCCCACCCTTGAGCGCAGCTTGTCTGTTGACCCTCTCTTCCGGGATGAGGAGTCTGACGACATCATGCGCCCATCAATCATTCCTGGCCACATCCAGATGGCACCACCTCCAGCTCAGGCCCCTATTCAGGAAGCAGAACCCACCTCATCTGTCACCTTCCAAGACACCTCTATCATGCTTGGAGGGCGCAATGATGAAGCCCTGTCAGGCTCAGAGGGGGATACTCTGCCTTCTATTAGTGAGGTCAACATGTTCCAGGCACCCAGTCCCATGTATCGCCGCTATGCCAGCTTCACCACCACCAGCACCTTCACTGGACCAGGCCAGCCCACCCAGGCCAGCCCACTCCAGTCCCCTTTTGATAGTGCTCAGCAGGCGCCGGGACCTTCTGCAGAACCTGTCTTGTCTGACAGGCCCATTCTTTCTCCCTTTGCTGAGCCCCCTGGTGCCTCCAGACGGTTTTCACGCCAGAAGTCAGGTAATGAGCAAGCATGTCTTTGGCACATCCCTCCATTGTTATTTTGTCAGACATTCTGTGCTGCCCTTGCCATGCTGGACTGGGCAGCAAATAGGCACATTGAACGCACCTCTGTACACATGGAACTCATTCCCATCATAAATTAGCATGTTGTGGTTGCCACTCAAGACTCCATACAGGGTACCTGCCGCAGCAGACATCGTTGAGCTGCAGGCGTCAAGTCAATGACCAAGAAGGACAAACAGATGCTGAGGATGGTGTTTGAGGCTTGGCGGGAGTACACTGTCGAGAGTCATGCAAGCAGATTCCGTATAAGTCTGTCTCTGGAGCAGCGAGGTGAGCCTAATTGTCAATTGTCCTGTGCCTTCATTCATTCATTAGTAGCTTTGTTCATTCATTCATTCATGCAAGTTGTCTGATCTGATCTAGCCTCTTGCCGTGAATGACTATGCAGACTTGGTTGACTTTTTCACGAGCTTCTCTAGCCAAGATCAGAACTTTGCCCTGTCCTGTAACTGCTGTTCTTTGTGGCAATGACCATTAGCTTTACCCTGCATACATCTATTCGCTGCACACGTGGTCTCGTAATCAGTCAGCAAGTTCAGTAGGTAGTGAGTGATCTTCGCGTGTGATCTCAGCAACGATGAGTATGGACCTCGACTCTATGACACTTCTGGATTGGAGCTTCTATACTTACAGGATGTCATGACAAATATATTGTATTGTGGCAGGCGGGGCTCCTCCAATGATGATGCTGGGGGTGGACAACAGCATGCATGACAAGGCCAGTGGTGACTTTACCATGTGCCGCCTCACCCTCTTTGCCCCCTACTGGGTAGACAACCGCAGCGGCCTGGACTTGCTGTTCAAGGACAAGCCCTCAGCCAAAGGCCACCCCTTGCTCATGGGAGCCCACACATACTTTGACTATGCACCCGTCAAGGCACCGGGTATGCCTATGCAGCAGAGACACAAGCTTCTTTGTTTAACTGACATGACATTTCACCATGCTCTGCAGTATCTGCATTGTAGTGAACTACAAGGAGATTGCAGGATGCATTGCATGCTTATGGATGCAAAAATGAGACCGCATCTCTGTGAATCTTGTGTAAAGCAGCAACCGGTTTGGCTGTGACAAGCCCAGCTCAGATTGTTAAAGTGCAGTTTTTGTGCAACAGCTGGAAGTTGTCTAGGTGTGAGAGTGGAGCAGGGGAGGCCTTTAGCAGGTGCCAACAGCAACCAGGAGCTGTGGGACCTTCAGCTGGCACGAGTGCTGCAGGTGCAGCCTGTCTTGCTGAACAAGCAGGATGACACCAGCTTTGCTCTGGCCAACACCTCACCCAGGGACTTCTCACGTTGTGTACAAATCAATACAGTTGGAGGCAAAGGCTCTGTCCGCATCAAGGTGACTGACTGACAAACGCCTGACGCTTTCACATGAGCCATGCTCTTGCGCCCCATTCTGCCCTTTGTCTTGCCTAAGCCGCATGGCCGCCATGGAACACTGCCCAGAGATAGTTTGCTGCTGTGCACAATGGTGAAACAGTCCGAGGCTTCAGCAGGACTGTGATAATGCATGTGTGGGGCATGATCCCGGGTGTCATTAACATGACTGGGGGATGCAGGGGCCTGAGCCTGTCCATGCTGGATTGCTGACAGAGTACATGAGGCACAACCTGGGTCAGCTGTTCCAGCTAAGAGGTCACCAGTCTGATTTAGAGCCTCAGCAGCCTACCCTGCAGACACAGCTGTCTGGTGACGACGAGGCCAAGGTGCAGCTATTGTTGCTGTAGATTTGCTTTTGCACAGGACTTCACCTGTCACGCGCACTGTGTGCATGACTGGCTTGCCTGAACCTGACTTCAGCTGTGTTGCTCTAGGCATTATGCTGTTATGCCCAGCTGTGCTGCCCAACATTTGCGTTCAGCTGGTCCAGCCATTTGCACACAAAGCTCCTGTCAGACAGCCCTAGATGAATGTTGCTTTGACTCAGACCAGCTGTTTGCAGGCAGTGCATGTGTCCTTGGAGCCTGTGGAGGCTGGAGGAGAGGTGAAGCTCAATCTGGCGGCCCTGCAGCAGCACGAGGAGCCTGGCAGCAGCCTGCCAGCTGTGCGCACATCCATCACATCAGTCACATCAGTCAGCCCACGTAGGAGGTCCACTGCACACTCACCTGTGCCATCTCCAGTGACCTCAGAGATCCAGCCTTTATCTGAAAGCCATCAGGTCGGTGCCTGTCTCCATATCGTAGCCACGCAGATGTGCAAGACCTGGCACTCTGTGTTATGCTGCAACATCAGATTGCATTCTGACGTAGGAATATGCAAATCCTGCAGCAATGCTCTGACAGTTGCAAGTCTGTTTGCAGGCAGCGGTGATGCGCGATGACCAGGAAATTGCAGAGTGCCTAAGCCCATCAGCCGCACAAGAGGCTGGCCTGGACCCCCTGGAAGCTGCTATAGATTTGTCAGAGTCTGAGCACAGTGACCAAGGTGTGCCACCTGCTGCTTGCCTTTGTACTTTTGCTGGCCTCTGCTGCGCCGCTGCCAATACTGCACCGTCTGGTCCTCAGAGCAGCATCACCTCTGCTAGTAAATCTCATGGTGTCCAGGTCCATTGACACAGAGCCACTGCCTCATGCCTTCATGGCAGCATTCCACGCATGCCGTGCCAGCTGAATAATTTTGCATGCACAACACTTTGGAGTGTGCTTGTGATGACGCCATGATGACTGTTGGGTATGCAGATGCACAAGAGGAAGAGGAAGCAGGACATCACCACCACCATGTGCGTGGTCAGCGCCAGTATGAGTTTGCAGTGGAGGTGACAGCCGGACCACCCAACTCTGTTTTTAGGCATACAAAGGTTATAACTGTGAAGAGCAAGTACATTGTGGAGAATCAGACTGGGATGCCCATTGAGATCAAGCAGCGCGGCACGCCTGACCTGGATGTGCTGCAGTATGGCTCTACTGCCCATGGCCGCTGTGCCAGGAGACTGGAAGTCAATGAGAGGTGTGCTCCCTGTTTGTGCGCACTGATGCTCACTGGTTGTGCTCATTGGTTGTTCCTTGTGTAAACTCAGCCAGCAGGTGAGTGGTATGCATGATGCAGCCTTCTGTACAGTCTTTGCTGACATGTACATGTACATCCAGATCAGATTGTCTTTGCTAAGTTACTTATTTATATGGACATTGCCAACCTTGACGCACCATGTGCAGCCGGTGGTCTCAATCAGAACATATGCAGGTGTGCCATTCATTGGGATGATGCAGCTCTGAGGCATGAGCTGATGGTCAGACCAGCCGGGGTGTGCAACAATGACACCTGGCACTGGAGTGGTGGCTTCAAACTCACTGACAGGTGACCTCTGAGCATGTCATCCCACAGGGCCTGCCAGCTTCAAATGCCCAGCTTCTTTATGCTTGATGCTGTGTTAGTGGCCTGAAGTTGTCACCGCTCATTCAACATCAGCTTAGGGGGCATCTCTGAAGAATGCAAGGTTATGGCACAGGGAGGAGTACTATGGACTGAGAGTGAGGCAGGAGAAGGATCCGGCCATTGCTATCAACATACCTGTCAATACAACAGTGGGACCATCAGGTGACAATGCCAAATGAGATGTAGTCAGCTCTTACACAGCAACCTTGCCATTGCAACACGGCTTTGATACAATCCTTGGTATGTGCTGACTGTGGTGTGATTCTGTAACAGCAGCCCTTTGGCATGGTATAATGAGCAGTGTCATGTAAAATTGGCATACACATCATGGCACTGAGGCACAATTTTTGCACGGGAGAGTTGAGCATGTTGTGCTTGGTTATGATGCAGGGTCTCTGCTGGTGACCTTCAAAAGCAGGTTGAGTGTGCCCCCCTACCGTATAGAGAACATGTCCAGCGATGTGGTGATCTTCTTTGCCCAGCGCAGTGTGGCTCACCAGAGGAGCAAGTGGAACTGGCTCACGCCCGCACCTGGCGGCAACAAGATGGCCTATGCTTGGGACGAGCCCATTCAAGACCATTCCATGACCATCAGAGTAGGTCCCTGTTTCTGCTGCCTGTCATGCCATGCTGGGCATGTACACGCTTGGCTGTAGCGCTCGCGGTTGTTAGACTGATTTCAATAGCTACGCCGCACCAGTTGACTGTTGCTCTCTCAACTTTAGACTGCGTTTGAACAGGTGACTAAGCTGCTTCTGGACAAAATAATGAAAGTCGTGTCTGTTCTTCATGGATGTTGCCAGCCTGCAGGCGCGAGTGAAGGGTCGACTAGGACAGTCTCAAGTGGCGCATTACAACCTGGACCGGCTGGGTGTGCAGCATGCCCTGCATTTGCCCAGCGTGGAGTCCACCCCTGGCAGCAGTGGCAACATCAATCGCTTCCAGACCCTGCAGGACAGCATGCCAGACATGCCTGATGATGTCAAGCAGCGCCTCACCTCTCTGCTAGCTGCAGAGTTCTCCAAAAAAGTACTTGCTGCTGCCCTTCCTCGTTTCTCTGCTAGCTGCAGACTTGTCTCAGAACATACAACGTTGATGTAGTCATACTGAACAACAGTTCGAACTTCAGTTGGACTTTGGCAGCAGCAAACACAACCGGCTGTTGCTGCACTGTGTGGCATGTGGCATGTGCTTGTGCACATCACCTTTTTGTGTCAAGCTTTCAGTGAATGGGTACTGATAGCTCTTTTTGGGCCTGTACCTGTTTTTTGACAAATTGCGCAAGCAGAATCAGCAGCAAACAACATCAGTTCTGACATGCAGGTATATGTCTCTGTTTATGCTGATGGACCTACAAGAGTACTCAGGTTTGCAGACGAGAAATCCACAGCTTTGCTAGAAGCTGAGCAGAGCATACTGGATCTGGCTGCCCGCCTCAAGCAGGTATGCAGCTGGTTGGATCATACAATGGTTGATTGTCTGACTGCAAGCATACAGCATAACATGGCAACCAAGTATCAGCCATGTACAACTTTGGCTGTTTCCTGTTGGACAGATGTCACTACACTGACCGTGCTTGCTCTGTTGCTGTTAGTTAAATGTGTTGCTGTCCATTCTCAGTGCTAGTGGCAATATTGCTGCTGTTTGGGTGTGAAGTGTGCACAAATCATAACAGTTGTGCCTTCCGCAGGTAGAGAGTGAGGTGAAGGATGTGAACAGCAAGTTTGCACGGCTGCGAGGGATGCCCAATGCACACAGCCTGGACTTGTATGGCCGCAGCTTCTCCCTCACTCCTACACCTGAAGCCAGCCGCCCCAATATGCGCATTCGCCGGAGTGGCCGCACCAGTCAAGGCCCACGCCTCAAGTGAGAGCTTGACTGCTGTGTAACTAGCAAAGCATGTTGAGTAAAGTCCATCTTCTTCCTCTATGACACAAGTTCAAGAAGGAGCTATGCAATTGCTTCAGCTGGATGTTGGTGTGAGCAGCGATGCTGAATGCAGGCTGCGGCATGTAAAGATGGCGACCATGCCCCGCCAGCAGAGCACTGCCCTGGATGAGGAGCAGCCTGGTGGCATGCCGCGCCGCAGCTCTGACCAACACCTGGTACGCTGCTTGCTAACCTGTAAAATGGCATGTTATCTTACTGATTTGACATGAAATCTTGAACTTTGTCGAGTCATTTTGTTTGTGATTACTACTCTGCACTGTCATCTGGTTGAAGGCTTTGAAATTGGCATAGTTGATGAGCGCTGGCCAAATTTCCACAGGCGTGCTCAGCATGGGGCTGCTGCATCAACAATCCAACCAGATCTGTATGACTTTATGCTGTCTTTGAGCCTGCTTGTCTGCAAGCTGCCGATAACAACACATGCAGTGGTGGTCATTTCAGCAGCCTCATGCTGCAAATTGCAGAAGGCTCGAGACGCAATAAGTAGTGATAGAAGTCCAGGCATGTCCCGCAGCAAGTCTCATGGCAATTTCACAGACTCGCCCAGCAGGCTGGCAGAGCTGGAGCCGGAAGCTCCTGCCAAGAGCTTCTCCAGTCATGGATCTAGCGTCCCTGACAATGCTGCTCAAGATCAGGTCAGCCATCATCCATGCACAGAGTCAGTCACATGCCCTGTACCTCCAATGCCTGTTAGCGATTACATCCATCAAGATCAGGCCACCTGCAATGCATATGCTCCGTGATCCAATGAGGACTCTTGAATAGGTCAGCCAGCTGAATGAATGGTAATAACTGCAGATGGCAAGATCACCCTCAATGGCCAACCAGCTGGCAGACGCTGGGCACCTAGCTCCCCATGCCCATGCCACCCCCCAGACCGTGCAAGGCTCTGACCTCATGCGCTTTGCTGCTGCTGGAGATGCCACCCTGCTCATTGGTGGAGACCTCATTGTCACTGTATGCCAGGTACCATCATGTGCATGCAAGACCACCACAATCTGAAGCTCACAAACTGTAAACCCCCTGCTTTCACATACGTTGCACCTATTCGCTTTGTTTGGCAGATGAGCCACATCAGCTAGTTGCCTGCTGAAACATGCATGTCGTGAGGATTAACTGGTTGACTGAGTGAGCGGGTATGATTGCGAGTCAGGTAATAAAAGGTGGTGAGACACCAGATACCTGAATGCTTGACTCTGTGCATGGATCCTCTTTGCAGGCTGAGGGGTTGAATGGAGAAGACAGAGCCACTCATCCATTTGCTCGTGCACGGCTGGGGGAGCAGGGCCTGCAGACCAGTGTTCAATGGCAAACCACCTCCCCTGTCTGGGAGGAGGCACTCAGTTTTAGGCAAGTCCCATTCTTCTGCTTAACCCCCCCAGCCCTATCTTTCTGACAGTTGGCATTGGGTCTACTGTCATTGCATAGCATCAGCCGTGTGCTGTATCCTGTTTAATGCATGTGTTTTGGCCGTAGCCAGATGACAAAGGGGCATGAGCATGGTTTGCTGGTGCAGGGAGGTAACAGCAGCTGGGGAGCTGATGGTGGAGGTGTGGGACTTGGGAGGCACCAGGGGTGCCAAGCAACTCAAGAAACTGGCTGATAACCCCTCTCAGGTGATTGGGAACAGCAGGTTCCTGGGCAGAGCAGAGATCCCTCTGGTGGACACCCTCACAAGCACTCAGAGAGGTCAGTGCGTTTGCCTGTGTCACATGGCCCACATGGCATAGACACCACCAGGTCTGCATATGAAGCTCTGCTCAAGTCTGTCTGGAGCATGCACTCTTGAGCTCGTCTGTGCATGCATGTACTCCAGTCTTGCAGCCAGCTTACCAACATCAGGTGACATTAGCTGTTACTGATGTTTCTGCAGTATGTAAATGTAGTATTTAGTGACTGTGTTGTGAATGTGTTGTGCAATGATGCAGGAAGCAAGACGTGGTACTCACTGATGCGGCGGGACTCCAAGGACGCAGTGTGTGGGAGATTGAAGTTGGCCTTTGCCTGGGATGTGACAGCTCGCAGCCTGATGAGCCTCATGCTAAAGGCTCTAGAGCATGTGCTGCAGCAGCGGCGGGAGATCCTGTGCATGCTGGACCCAGTGTCCCCCATCACTGCCTTGACCTGGAGCTCGCCTGGCAGCTCTGCTGCTTCCACTGCCACCTTGCAGGTGCTGCACCACCACACTTCTTGTGCTGTACATTCACTGTCGTTGGCTGTACAGCATGGTGCAATGAGGGTGATGTACAACAGCTTTCTTGTCATACCTTGGGTGCTGGCATGTATGAGCAGCCACTCATTCATGATAGCCAGGCTTGGGTGGTGTTGGCCTCAAAGGCGGTGGTCCTCATTGCCAGATGATGATAGTGACCTGTCCTGACTGTTGCAGGCTGAGGCCATGGGGCATGAAGGGGTGGCTGCCAAGATCATGGCAAAGCACTCCAGGGAGGAGCATCGCTCAAGTCTGTGCATTACAGTCATAGAGGCCAGAGGCCTAAGGCCACGGCATGGTAGGTCCAGCCTGTGATGTTGTGCATTACCAGTCGCATGACAGCCCTTGCACTGATAGTACACTCAAACACAGTTGCTTTTGCCTTGCAGATTTGTTACTAGTCCTCCAGAAGCAATCACACATGCTCAAATGGTGGACAATGAGATCACTTTCATGGTGTCTCTGCACCTGTGTGTAGGCGTGGCGGTGGCATTCCAGGCCAATGATCTGCCCAACCCCTTGGCGGAGGTGTCCACACCCGGCCGGCCCAGCCACCTGTCCTGGACCAAGCACACTCTAAACCCCAAGTTCCCTGCCACAGAAGCCATGATGTATGACAAGCTGCCCAGTGATACAATCATCACCTTCAAGCTGTTTGACAACAAGGGCGCTTTGACCAAGAGGCGGCGGCGGCAGCTGCTTGGCAGCAACAGTGTTTGCTGCACTCACTTCACCGGGGAGGACCCCTTGTATGTCTGGCTGCCCATGCATCAGCCCAGCACACGCCATCGCCGCCGCAAGGCGGGCTTACTGCCACCCCCGGGCCATGTGCCAGACCTGCAGGCAAGCCTCCCTCCTTGTTTCAAACTCTTCTGTTTATACATAATCCAGCAGTATGTAAAAGTAATAAGTGCAAGCTGCACTGCACTGTTGACCTCACATGCTGCATTGTGTATACTTGTGCTTTATGTGTTTGGTCGTCATTCAGTATAATGCATTGTTTCATACCTGCTGCTGTAAGCCTGTCAAATGCTTGCTGCACATTGCACAAACCATGAAATGGTGCTTCAGGTGTTGGTGAGGTTTCAGTGGGTGATGGAAGTGATGCGGGGTCAGAGCACCCACATGGAGCTGTCCCTGGAAGGCCTGGCCACCTCTGTCATGGGCGGCCTGCAGGATGAGCTCTTCAACCTCACCCTGGACAACCTTCAGGTCTCTTTCACTTCCCAACCTTTGCTGGCTATGCTAATCATTGCTAATTTCAATCTATGCCAATCTATGCACTTTGCTTCTGTGACAGACATGGAGCATACACATCGACCATTGCATCGCTGCCTGCATTTCTTCATTTGAGGTTTGTCTGATCAGGTTTGGATGGTCTGCAGGCGCTCAATTGTCTGTCCGATAGTGACCTTGCCTGCTTGAGCAGCCCAGCAGCCTGGGTCCAAGTTGGTAGCCTGACAGTGACTTGTGCATGTGCAGGCAAGTGGGCACATTACAAGACTGGAGGCCACTCTGACAGGCAGCATCAGGCGGCTACAGTTAGACAACCAGCTGTTGGAAGCTACGCAGCCTGTTGTGCTGGCCTCTGCATCTGTAGCGCATGCACGCTCTGACACAGCGCAGTCCTTGGTGGGAGACACTGGGCCCCTCATCAGCTTTGGCTTCACCCGCAGCTTTGCCAATACCATTGTGGCAAGTGGTGAATCCAATTTAGCTGCATCAAATCCAGCTCAAGGAAACAGGTCTTCTCAAACGGCGGGGGCTAGTGGGGCCGGGGGCTGGGGCGAAGGCAACAGGATGGGCGACAACCCAGCTGCCATCCTGTCCTTCAAGGACATCCATCTCAAGGTTGGAGAGATGGACTTTCAGGCTGATGATGGCTTCCTGGAAGCAATTCTATCCTTTGTAGTTTCCATTCCCACAGCTGACATATGGCAGGATGAGGCATGGCGCGAGCAGCAGCGGCGCCTGCTAACGGCACAGTTTGGGCCCAAAGAAGTAGAGAGCTTGGCCACCAATGCAGTGCTTCCCATACAAGAGAGCTTTGTAGATGCTGATGCTGACCCCCTGCAGTGGATTCAAGAAAAAGAGCTACGCGAGCTAGAGGTATTGCCACTGCTGCTATTGTGCACATTGCATGCGAGCTGCAGTTGCTTACCATTCATGCCTTTGGTGAAGTGTTCAACATGTCTGTGTGGCAGCTTGGAACGCCATACACACCAAGCTGCTCTGAATTCAGATTTGCTTGTCTGTACCTCATGGGAATGCACCTTTTGGTCAGAGCAGCTGAGCTCATCATTGAAACTGATGTAGGTGATGCGAGGGCACAGCAGCTACACCTCCTGGTACTTTGTGGAGCGTGCAGAGATCAGCAATGTGAACGTGAATGTGACCATCTCTCTGTCATCTTCCATCCTGAACACGCATGCGCCAGGATCAGTCAGCCTGCCAGAGAACAGAGGCGGCCTGTTCAGCAGAGTGATTGGTGCCTCAGGCTTCCAGCTGATCAATGTTAACAATGTGCCGCTGCAGCTCAGTGGCTGGTCCACTGACACCAAGCTCATTGGGCGGCGCGCCCTGCAAGGCTCCTTGACACGCCACTACATTGGACAGAGCATCAAGGAAGCCCACAAGGTCTGTCAGGGTTTCATTTGCTCTTACTGTCTGCTCTACATCTCTGTGGTTGCTAGCAACCAGCTGAGCTGAGTCCTGTTCAGCGTCGCGGTCTGCTGCTGCAGCCGTAGCATGCAGGTCATGCCAAAATTGTCTTTCAGTCAAGACTCACATGCAGCTCTGTTTGATCTGTGTGAGTCGTACACGGCTACTTAGCTGGAAAGCTCTCAGAATGCAAAAGACTTTCAATTGCCAGTTGACGACAAGCTCAGGCCCGCCCAAAGCTTTTCTTCACACACTTGCTCAATGGCATCTTCGTCTCTTCTTTCTCTGCTTACCAGGATAGCAAAAAGGCCATATCAAGAGATTTGCAGGACTATGTGTGACGTGCAAGGGGTGTGTGTGCAGGTTCTGGGTGGTGCTGGGCCTGCTATAGCTGCAGTTCCCCTGACAGTGGTATGGGCCGGCACTTCTGCCCTCAGCCTGCTGAACAACATCCGCACCCGCCAGGTTGGCCCCCTGGGGGCTGTGCAGAGGGTGGGCTTTGTGCTGTTCACAGGCATAGGCCAGATCATCAGTGCCTTCTCCCGCATGGGGGCTGCCACCATGACCTACCTGCCTCCCAACAGGACTGGCCATCTCACTGACCGCAGCTTGCTCACAAGAGCAGTGCAGCGCCCCCCTAATGCTCCAGATGCTTTCAGAAGTGCATTCGAGGAGTTCTGTGCCGGCTCTCTGGCTGGACTAGCTGGCACCCTGCTTGACCCTGTTCAGGTCCGCTCTCATACAGTTTTGAGTAGGGGCTATCTGCATTTGAGCTGTCAGTTTAGATCTAGCAAAGTAGCCACCATTTGACTTGCTGTATGTGTGGAAGTCTTTGAGCTGAATCTCATTGAGGCAGACTGCTGCTCACATGCATCAGTGTGCCCTCCTTGCTTCGCTCCAAATTACAGCAGGCTATCTCAAGCGTAGCTATGGACCCAGCTGAACTGTTAGTTTGAAGGCTGTGAAACAAGCAATTCATGTGCCACTGCTATGTTTTGGCGGTGAGGGCAATACATCACGTGGTGCGTGTGCAGGGGTACCATTCAGGGAGTTTCTTTGTAGCCTTGCTGGGCATTTTCAAAGCAGTTGTGGGGTTACTCATCCGACCAGCTGTTGGCACGCTGGAGCTGGTAGGCAAGTCGGCACATGGGGTGGGCCTGCTGTTCCTGGGGCGTGAGGGTATCTCAGGGACCATACAAAAACGAGCCCGTGCTCCTGGCACCCTCACAGATGACAGTGACGAGGTATATCACATGTACTGCAGCTGTCCTCGCATCATGTTTTGCTTGCTGGCCTGTTGATGCTTTGTTTCCTGGGGGGGTGGGCATCATGCAGAGACACCCTGCACAATCAGACTATGGTGAACATGTAAGCACACTGTTTTGTGCTCTCCTC
>JAABUT010001572.1_pt1 | contig 25556 bp, 23 predicted proteins | sample 5559281 | NCBI WGS metagenome assembly JAABUT01 (sample SAMN10711880, study PRJNA513359) | rock metagenome | isolation source: Antarctica rocks | place: Antarctica: Victoria Land, Ricker Hills nord | collected 2016-01-04
GCGGCCCATGCGCTCCGGGCGGAGGGCGCGCAGATCCGCGCCATCACCCCTTGGGCCCTGCTGGGCCTGGTGGACTGGAACACGATGCTGCGCGAACGCCGCGGCCACTACGAATGCGGCGCGCTGGACGCCAGGTCGAACCCGCCGACGCCGACGCCGCTTGCCGCCGCCATCGCCTCCCTCGCCAAGACCGGCGCCTATGCGCATCCGTCCTTGGATGAGGCGGGGTGGTGGCGCCGTGAGGAGCGCGTGCACGAAAGCCTGCGCCGCCGCCTGTAGGCGGTTGATACCAACGGCCGTGTTCGATGACCCTTCCATCGGATGCGGCCGTTGGTGTCGCGCGCCGGGTTGGCGGGCGGCGGCGCGCGAAAAGCCACTTATGCCAAGGGTCATTCTATATGACCGCTGGCATGACATCAGAACGCCATCAGCCGGTCGATTTCCACCTGCAGAAGATCGGCGCCGTTGGTGCAGCCCGGTTCCGCCGCACCCGACCCGGCCTCCTTCCTGGCAGCGGTGCCGGCAGCTTGATCCTGCATCCCGTTGAGCCGGCCGGGCGGACTTCTTCCGTCACGGCAAACCGGCTGCATGGCGGCCTGGAACTCCGTGCGCAGTTCAGAGATGCGGCGATCCACCAGGCTTTGCAGCTCGTTCAACCGCGTGCTGACCTCGGCACGCACGCTGAGCTGGACCATCTCCCTCAGCCAGGGCGGCAGAACGGGCGTCTGTGGCGGCGCGTCGGCATGATGGGACATGCTGTCGCCGGCTGTGCCTCGATCAGCGAACCAGGTGTCGATCGCCGCGAAGTCGGGTCTGCTTTCCGACATCGGCTTGTCCGCTCCTCAAAGGCCGCTCCGGTTCCCCAATACACCACGAACTTCCTAACGCATGGTGAAGCGGCCGGCGCCGGCCTTTGTCGTTCAGCCAGCCTTTGTCGTCCGGAACATAAGGCGGTGACAGGCATTGTCGTGCGATGCGATGTTTTGGGGTGTAGGTCCGATTAACAAGTTCGATGTCATCTCCGCTCCACGCCCGCCTCTTCGTGTCGCCGTTCGGGGTTCGCGTGGCCGCGGTGTCTTCGCCGCCGGCTTCATCACCGCGGGAGAGCTCGTCGAACGCTCCCCGGTCCTGATCATTCCCCACCCGGACCGCAAGGCCGTCGACGGCACGGTGATCTTCACCTACGTGTTCATGTGGGAACACGGCACCACCGAGGAAGACCTGTATTCCCACAGCGGACGTTCGGCCATCGCGCTCGGCCTCACCAGCCTCCTTAACCACTCCTACACGCCGAACTGCGAGTTCATCCGCCACATCGACGAGATGGAGATCGACCTCGTCGCCCTGCGCGACATAGACGTCGGCGAGGAGCTGACGATCGACTACCAGATGACCCTCTGGTTCAAGCCCGAACCGACCTGAGCGGCGTCAGCCAGGGTCCAAAAGGCCGAGCCGTTCGACGCGATCGAGCTCTCCGCCGATCAGGCTGTCGCCGATGTCGAGCCGGTAGCGCAGGTTCGGCGAATGGACGTGACCGGCAAGGCCATAGGCACGCTGCTTGGCGATCACGGGCGTTGGCCCCAGACCGGCGGCAACCATCGTCCAGCCGTAGATGCCGCTGGTGACCAGTTGCCCGCCGGCAAGCCCGACCTCGCCGAAATGCAGGTGGCGGTGGTCGTCCGGCGAAAGGGCCGGGTCCAGGAACACCGGCAGCCCGACCGCCTCCGCCACCTGCTTGCGGGTGTACGGAAACGGCGGCGTCGTCAGCACCACTCCGACGGCGAAGCCCGGCCGTGTCGCCATGTGCAGATCGGCCCCGTGCACCATCGCGTGGAACAGGTCCGCCCACGAGGTTTCCTGCAACGAGTCGAGGATGGCGAAGCCGGGATAGCCGAAGCGGCAGGTGAACTCGAGCGGCCAGATGCCGTCCTCGTTGACGATGGTGTTGAGGTTCACATAGCCGCAATGACCGTGCTCCCGCAGGACGGCTTCGAGGCGACCGAGCGTCAGGTCAAAGAAGTGCCGCGTCCGGTCGTAGGTGACGACGGTGCCCATCTCGCCGGTCAGCTCGCCGAGGTCGCCGGCGAAGAAACGCTTGTGCTCCCAGTCCAGGCACGCCGGCGTCAGAAATCGGCGGCCGTTGAAGTAGGCGCCAACCCCCATCTCGACGCCGAACACGCGCTCCATGAGGATGAAGCCGGTCGCCAGGTTCTCGCTGCCGCGCAGCTTGGCCGCCAGGACGGCAGCGACATCCCCGCCGTCGGCAAGCTGGCCGATGTAGTTGTCGGCCGCCGAAAACCCCGGCCCGTTGAACTTCAGGACATAGCGGGCCGGACTCGCCGCGATGAACCGCAGCGCCTGCCGCAGCTCGGAGAACTCCCAGGCCTTCGCCGTCGACAAGCCGATGCCGGCCAGCGCCTCCTGCGCGAACTTCCGGTCGTTCTCAAGCCGGTCGCCGAAGGCGCTGCCGCCGACGACATGCAGGTCCTGCCCGCGCAGGCGGTCCTGCAAGGCGCCGCGCCGGCCTGCGACATTCTCGAAAAGGATGATCCCGTCGGTGCCCGCTCCGCCGATCCAGCCGAGTTCGGCCTCCCAGTCCGCCACCCGCTCCACCATGCCCGCCAGGGTGCCGTGGCACATCGGGTCGGCCACGGAGACCTTGACCTCATGGCCCGCCTCGGCCAGGCGAAGATACAGCGCGCCCAGGTCGCAGCTGTCGCCGATGCCTAGGAACCGCACGGTATGGCATCTATCCAAAATGCTGGCCGAAACGCCGGCGCCGGTTCAGCGTTCAGCCAGGGAGGCGGGCAGGTCGTGCGCAACGTCAGGCTCCTTCGGATTGTGGGCAACGGCAGAAGGTGTAACGCATGGATCATGAAATCGGCAGGGTCGCCGTGAACCGCGTGGCCGTGAACCGCGCGATCGAACTTTGCCTGGCCGGCGACATCTCGCCGCTGGTCGCCATCTCGCGCATGCTGCTGGGGGGCATGGACGCGGCGGCGATCGGGGCTGCCGTCGCCGATGCCAGGTCTCCGGCGCCGGCATGGCAGGCGCTGGCGACGCTGCTGGACGAGCGCGGCGATGCGCTTGCCGCCCTGGCCGCCGAAATCCGCACCACCGGCGGCGACCACACCGCGATCGGCGGCGTCGCCGAGGTCGCCGCCTTCTTCGACCACGCCGTCGAACATTCCCCGGAAGCCGGCGTGGCGCTGCACTCCCTGGGCGACCCGGCGCTGCTGGCCCTGGCGACGAACGAGATCGTGACCTGGATCGTCGCCGAGGGCCTGCTGCCGCCCGGCGCGTCGGTGCTGGATTTCGGCTGCGGGTTCGGGCGCATCGCCGCGGCCCTGGCGCCGCGCTGCGGCTCGGTGCTGGGGGTAGATGTCTCGCCAGGCATGGTGGCGCAGGCGCGGCGGCGGCACGGCGCGACGGCGGGCCTGCGGTTCATCACGACGGACGGCAGCACCGTCCCGCCCGGCCCGTTCGACCTTGCCCTGCTGGTGGACTGCATGCCCTACATCCTTCAGGCCGGGCTGGCCGAGCCGACGATGGCGGCTGTCCGATCGTCGCTGCGTCCGGGCGGCGCGATCGCGGTGCTCAATCTGTCCTATGGCGGCGACGATGCCGCGGATGCGCGCGACGCTGCCCGCTGGGCCGCGACCCACGGGCTTGACCTCGCCATCTCACGCCCGTTCGACATCTGGGACGGGACCGCCTTCGTGTTCCGATCGGTATCGCGGTAGCATCCAGGTCACGTGCCCTCATCAGGCGCTCCAACACAGGTGGGAGTCCCATGCCGGATCTTTTCAGCCCGTTCACCCTCAAGGGCGTCACCTTGCGCAACCGCATCGCGATGTCGCCGATGACCATGTACCGGTCGACCGATGGCGTGATGAGCGACTTCCACGTCATGCTGATGGGGTCGCGCGCCGCCGGCGGCTTCGGCCTGGTGTTCCCCGAGCAGCTGGCGATCACGCCGGACGGCCGCACCGGCACCAGTTGCGCCGGCATCTACGACGACGCGCAGATCGAGGGCCTGTCGCGGGTGACGGCGATCATCAAGGACATGGGGGCGGTGCCCGCCGCCCAGCTCGGCCACACCGGCCGCAAGGGCAGCGAGCTGAAGCCGTGGCAGGGCAAGCGGCAGTTGCCGCCCGACCATCCCGACGGCTGGCAGGTGCGCGCGCCCTCGGCCATTCCATACGGCGGGCGCTACACATATCCCGTGCACGCGCTGACGGTGCCCGAGATAAAGGACATCCACCGCAGCTACGCCCGCGCCGCCCAGCGCGCCCTGACGGCCGGGTTCGAGTGGCTGGAAATGCACTTCGCGCACGGCTACCTGGGTGCCAGCTTCTTCTCGCCGCTGGCCAACCGGCGCGACGACGAATACGGCGGCAGCCTGGAGAACCGGCTGCGCTTCCACCGCGAGGCGCTAGACGCCGTGCGCGCGGTGTGGCCCGAGCGCCTGCCGCTGACGATGCGCCTGGGCTCGGACGACTTCAACGCGGACGGCGTGCAGTTCGACGACGCCGTGTGGGCGGTCGGCGTCATGAAGGACCACGGGCTCGACCTGGCCGACCTGAGCCTCGGCATGAACACCGACGACGTGCGCGACGTGCCGTTCGGCGACGTGGCGTTCATGGTCGAGCGCGGCAACCGGGTCCGCCGCGAGGTCGGCATCCCGGTCGGTGTGAGCTGGAACCTCGGCCTGCCGCTGGTCGCCGACCGGGTGATCCGCGAGGAGCTGATCGACCTGGTGCTGCTGGGCCGCCCGGCGCTGTCCAACCCGCACTGGCCGGTGTGGGCGGCGCGCGAACTGGCGCACGAGGACCCGTTTTCGCTGGTGCCGCAGGACTGGTCGTGGTGGCTGCGCAACCGACCCGGCCCGGAAGGCTCGCTCGGCTGGCCGACGCCCCAGACGGCTGCCGTGCTTTAAAGCATATTTGGAACGGGTTGCTCCACCTGATCCGAAGTTCTGCGTTCTTGGCATCACAGTTGCACTGCTGCTGGGATCGCAGCCGGCTACATCGGCCAGCCGCACTTCTGTGTTCTTGACACCACAATTGAACTTGGCGCCGCAGGACATCCCAATGGCACGCATCTTCATCACCGGCTCCTCGGACGGGCTGGGCCGCATGGCCGCGCAATCGCTGGTTGCGGACGGGCACGAGGTGGTCCTGCACGCCCGCGACGCGGGCCGGGGCCGGGGAGCGATGGACGCCGTGCCTGGCGCCGCAGGCGTCCTGACAGGCGACTTCGCCAGCCTCGCTCAAACCCGGCGGCTGGCGGAGGCGGTCAACGCTCTCGGCCCCTTCGACGCGGTTATCCATAACGCGGCCATCGGCTTCCGCGAGCGGAGGCGCATCCTGACCGAGGACGGCCTGCCACACGTCTTTGCCACCAACACGCTGGCGCCCTATGTCCTGACCGCCCTGATCCGGCCGCCGCGACGGCTGGTGTATGTCAGCTCCGAGCTGCACCGGCGCGGCCACGCGAGCCTGGACGACCTGCTATGGGAGCGGCGAGCGTGGCGGGGCAACCAAGCCTACTCCGACACCAAGCTGCACGATGTGTTGCTGGCCTTCGCCGTCGCGCGCCGCTGGCCCGGCGTCCGCTCCAACGCGCTGGAGCCGGGCTGGGTGGCCACCAAGCTAGGCGGCGCGCACGCGACGGGCGACCTGGACGCGGCGCACCGCACCCAGGCGTGGCTGGCGGTGTCGGATGACGCCGCAGCGGCGGTCACGGGCGAGTACTTTTTTCACAAGCGGCCCCGCAAGCCGAGCGGCGCGACTTTGGACAGGGGATTGCAGGACGGGCTGCTGGCGGAGTGCGCGCGGCTTTCCGGCGTGCGGTTCTCCGATCAGGCGTCGTGATCCTGGCATGTGGCCAGCGGGCCGGGTCACCTGACGCTTGGGAGCGAAGCGTCAGGTTCGGGCCGCCAGAACGTGATGACCGTAGGTGGAAGCATCGAAGGTCTGAATCACGCGAACAAACAAAGACCTAGACCATGATGAGCGATCCTATCATCGCTCATCATGGTCTAGGTCCAGTACAGCACCCGGGCGATCGGCAGGTGCCGGGCGACGCTGGCCTCCATGACGGCGCGCATCTCGGTCATCCGCTCGCGCGGAAGCACGAACTTCACGCTGCCGAACTTCGTCGTCTTGCGGCTGCGCAGGGCGTCGTCCATCTCCAGGCTGCTGCCGGGATACCAACCCTGCAGCACCTCGCGCGATCCCTCGGTGAACCGATGGGTGATGAGCTCCACGGTCAGGTCCGGGTCGGGCGCATCCGCCAGCGCCGCGGCGCAATCGGCCAGCAACCGGTCGTATTCGTCGCGCCAGTCCGGCAGCGGCATGATGGGTGCCACCGTCAGGCCGATGCGGTAACCGGCCAACGCCGCCTGACGCATCGCCGCCAAGCGTTGAACCATGCGCGGCGCACCGCCCTCGAAGCGCTCGGCGGCACGGGCGTTGACGGAAAAGCGGATGCGGGTGCGCCGCGCGTGCGGCAGGTCCAGAAGCGGCGCCACGCCGTCATACTTGGTGGTGAAGCGCAGCTGCACGGCCGCGTCCCACGCGCCGAACCAGCGGATGGTCTCCGCCAGCGCGCCGGTGATGTGCTCGATGCCCAGCGGGTCGGTGTAGCAGGACCCCTCGAACGTGGTGCCTTCCGCCGCTCGCGCCGCGTTGCGCGACGTGATTTGACCCTGCCCCAGCAGCGGCGGCAGCTCGGCCAGGATTTCCGGCAGGTTGGCGTAGGCGCGCACGATCGGCGGCCCGGCCAGCGAGCCCGCCAGGTAGCAGTATTGGCAATGCGCCGGGCAGCCGGCCGCCAGGTCGAAGCGCCAGTCGGCACTGGGCGGGATCGGCTGCGGGCGCCGCTTGCTGGGCGACGCCACCACCAGCGCCAGGGTCGACTTCGCGTCGCGGTAGGTGTCGGGCAGGTTGCTCAGCCGGTCGGACTTCAGCCGCACCACCTCGGCGCCGAGTGTCGCCGCGCGCTCCGCCATCGCCGCACCCTGCGGCCAGGACAGCGCCGCCGGCGTGGCGAGCACCTGCTTCGGCACCCACAGCCGGTGCGGCCGGACGGGCTGCTCGGAAGGCGGCGCGTCAAAAGGCATAGCGCACCCGGCAGTACGGCATGTGGAGCGCCAGCAATTCACGAAAACGCGTCAGCCAGCGGCCCTTCCAGCCGGTGCGGTAGCGCAGGTTCTCCTGCCCGCCCTCGGAGCGCTTCTCCTCCTGGATATCCGGGCGCCACAGCAGCTCCTCGGCCCTGGGATGCCAGGCGAGGTTCACCTCGTGCAGGTCGCGGTTGTGGGTCAACATGATGATCTCCGCGGCAAGCTGGTCCTTCACCGGGTCCGGCAGCACGGCGTCGAGCTCGCCAAACAACTCGGCCCACTCGGCCTCCCAGCCTTCCCGCAGCACCACCGGCGAGAAGTTCAGGTGCATCTCGTAACCGGCCCGGTGCAGGTCGGGGATGGCGGCGATGCGCTCGGCCACCGGCGAGGTCCGCACGTCCAGCAGCTTCGCCAGACTGGCAGGCATCAGCGACATGCGGATGCGCGTGCGCCCTTGCGGATCGTAGTCAAGCAGGTCGCGGTTGACGTGCTTGGTGGCGAAGCTTCCCTTGGCGTTCGGGATGCCGCGGAAAGTCGCCACCAGGTCGCGGACGTTGTCCGACACCAGCGCGTCCACCGACAGGTCGCCGTTCTCGCCGAGGTCATACACCCAGTCGACCGGGTCCACCTGGTTCGGCTCCGGCTTGGCGCCGATCTTGGCGGCGTGCCTGACGATGGCGCCCGCGATCTCGTCGATGTTGGCGAACACGGTGATCGGGTTCGCATGCCCCTTGCGCCGGGCCACATAGCAGTAGGCGCAGGCCATGGCACAGCCGTTGGACGTGGAGGGGGCGATGAAGTCCGCGCTGCGTCCGTTCGGCCGAAATGTCTTGCCCTGCTTTATGCCCAGGACCAGCACCTCGCGCTTCGGGCGCAGGAACTCCTCCGCATCGCCTTCGCGCAGTTCGGGGATGCGGGCGTGCGAGCTGATCGGCACGCGTTCGGCCAGTGGAAAGCGGGCCAGGATCTCACGCCCGCGCGCATGCTGGTCGACCGCGGGTTCCACGTAGATGCGGCGGATATCAAGAAGATGCGGGGCAGGGGACGGGAGCATTGAACCGCATATGGGGTATTAACATCCCAACAACAGATGGCCTGCGCGCCCATATGTGCAGTCCTGACGCACCCGGTTCAGCGACCGCGTGTCGGGCTGCGGCAGGTGCCGGTGTTCATGCGTTCGCTCCGCCGCGCTGACGTCCACGGCCTGCGTGGATGGTTGATGGTCAGCTGGCAGAATGCCGAGGCCGATGTTTCTGGTGCGCTGGCTGGCGGCGGCGAGGAAGGACTCCGGGCTGGACGAATGCGAGCAGTCCTCCAGGAAGCGGTGCTTGACCTGCCAGGCGTGGTCGTAGCCGAGACGGTCGGCCAGTTCGATCTGCGACAGGGCGTTCTGAAACAGCTTCGGCTCGTCGCCGGGGACCCATGGCCACGGGAGCTGCAGCTCGTAGCAAATGCCGAATTTCGCGTGCTTTTTCTTCATTCATGGACGTTTCGGAGCGTTGCCATCAGGCCACCGTTTCGCCCAGCCGCGCATAGGTTTCGCGTGGATTGTCCAACGCGATCCGCTGCATCAGCTCACGCGAAAGCCCCTGCGGCATCGCCTCCGTGCCTGCGAAATGCGCATGCGGGTAATCCGTCGAAAACAGCAATAACCGGTCCGATTGCAGGTGCTCGAACACCCGCTGCAACCCCGCCACATCCGGCGGCGCATCGACCGGCTGCAACGAGAAACGGATGTTGCCGCGCAGGATCTCGCCAGGCGAGCGGTCGACCCATGGGATCTCCGAGCGCAGCCCGCGCCAGTACTTGTTCAGCCGCCACATATGCGCCGGCACCCAGGTGAAGCCGGACTCCAGCATCACCACCATCAGCGCCGGGAACTTGCTGAACACGCCCTCGCACACCAGACTGGTCAGCTGAGTCTGGAAGCTCTGCGCCTGGCCGACGTAGTCCTCGATGTAGTACGACGGCCAGCCCACCGCGGTCGGCGGGTTGTGGTAGGAGCTGCCGGCGTGGATGCCGATCGGCAGGCCCAGGCGTTCGGCGGCGGCGTAGATCGGCCACCAGTGGCGCTTGCCCAGCGGCATCGACGCGCCCACCAGAAGCAACACCTGCACGAAGCGGCGATCCTTGGCGCAGCGCTCGATCTCGTCCACCGCCATGTCCGGGTTCTGCACCGGCACCACGATGGAGGCGCGCAGCCGCGGGTCGCGGTCCAGCCACTCGCGCGCCATCCAGTCGTTCACCGCCCGGCTGAAGGCGGCGGCCATGTCCTCGCTGTGCAGAAGCTGCACGCCGTACAGGCAGTTGCAGATGGCGACGGAGGTATCGAACGGGTCCAGCGCCTCCGCCTGCACCTGCGCCAGGGTCGCGCCCGGCTTGCCGCTGGCCGGGCGCCAGTCGGCCCGCGCCGTGGAAGGTGCCGCCAGCGGGTAGCTGATCGAGTTCAGCTCGTCCATGCCGCGCAGCAGCACCGTCTCGCGCCAGTGTTCCTCCAGATAGGGCAGCAGCGCCTGCAGGTTTGGCACCGAGGGGTGGATGTCGCAGTCGATGGCGCCGGGGAACCGCATGATCTGACCTGTTTCCATTGGTCGGGCCGAAGCACCATGCCAGAAACTAGACGGCGTTGCGCCATGCCGCGCAAGTATGGTGATCTGGACCACGAGAAACCCGCGCCGAGGTGGAGACGCCAGCATGAACGTTGAAATCCGGGACCTCGCCATCAGCCGAAGTGCCGCCAGCACGATGGCGATCGCCGACTGCGACATCCATCACAGCCCGAAATCCTTCAAGCTGATCCACAAGTATCTGGAAAAGCGCTGGTGCGATCACCTCGACCTGTATGGCCAGCGCTCGCGCCAGGGCAACGCGTCGGGGCCGCAATATCCCAAGGGCCAGCCGGACGCTTCCCGCCGCGATGCCTGGCCGCCCGGCGGCGGCCGTCCGGGCAGCGATCTCGACTTCATGCGGTCGCATCTGCTCGACGCCAACAACATCACGCTGGGCGTGCTGAACATGATCCGCCCGCATCCCGGCGGCTTCAGCAACACCGACCTGTCCGCCGCCGTCGCCCGCGCGCTGAACGACTGGCAGGTGGCGGAATGGACCCAGCCCGAACCCCGGCTGAAGGCCTCGCTGGTGGTGCCGTACGAGGACGCGGCAGCGTCGGTCGCCGAGATCGAGCGCTGGGCCGGGCATCCCGACATCGTGCAGGTGCTGCTGCTCAGCCGCACCCAGCAGCCGCTGGGCAGCAAGCGCTACTGGCCGATCTACGCCGCCGCCGAGCGCGCCGGCCTGCCCATCGGCGTGCACGCCTTCGGCAACGGCGGCCAGCCCGTCACCAGCACCGGCTGGCCCAGCTTCTACATCGAGGACATGATCGGCCACTCGCAGTCCTGCCAGTCGATGGTCGCCAGCTTCGTCATGGAGGGCGTGTTCGAGCGTTTCCCGAAGCTGAAGCTGGTGCTGATCGAGGCCGGCTTCGCCTGGCTGCCGTCGCTGGCATGGCGCATGGACCGCGCCTTCGCCACCCTGCACAACGAGGTGCCGCACCTGAAGCGCCTGCCGTCGGAATACGTCCGCGACCACATCTGGCTGACCACCCAGCCGATGGAGGAGCCCGAGCCGCGCGCCCACCTCCGCCACGCCATCGAGTGGATCGGCTGGGACCGCCTGCTGTTCGCCACCGACTACCCGCATTGGGACTACGACGACCCGGCCACCTGCCTGAACATGCCGGTCAGCCGCACCGAACGGCAGGCGTTCTTCATGGACAACGCGCGGACGCTTTACCGGCGGGGTTAGAGCATGTTCGGTTCCGACGGCTTCGTTTGAACCGAAGTTCCGCGTCTTCAATCAACAAGATAGAGCCTGTCAGGTGACTCTATCATCACCTGACAGGCTCTAGCCGAGGTCGATGCGACGCTCTCGCAGCGCCGCCTCGTTGATCACGAGGCCCAGCCCCGGTGCGTCGCCAAGTTGAAACAACCCGCCCACCGGCCTCGGCGGGTTCTCGAACACGGCATGCATCCGCGGCGACGGGTCGTTCAGCTCGCACGGCTTGGTGGCGTGCAGCTGGGTGGCGGCGATGTGCAGGCTGGCCTGGTGGCCGATCGTCGGCTGAGTCTGGTGCGGCACAAGCTCCACCCCGTGCGCCTGGGCCAGCGCGGCACAGCGCTGCAAACCGGTGATGCCGCCCATCTTCACGATGTCCGGCTGCACCATGCGCACGCCCGCGTCGATCATGTCGGCCAGGGCCGCCAGAGTGTAGGTCTGCTCGCCAGCCGACACGGTGATGTCCAGCCTGCGGGCAAGCTCGCCGGTCTGGCGGACGTGGTAGTGCTGCAACGGCTCCTCGAACCACCAGAAGCCGAGTTCCTCCAACCCGCGGCCAACGCGCATCGCGCCGCCTGTCGAGTAGCCGTTGTTGGCGTCGAAGGCGAGCGGGAAGTCCGGCCCGACCAGCTTGCGCACCGCACGCGCTTTGGCCAGGTCGCCGGGGATGTCGCGGTCGGGCTCGGTGCGGTCGTTGTCGAAACGTATTTTGATCGCCGCCGGCCGGTCGCGCAGCCGCGCCTCCACCACGCGCAGCACCTCGTCCACGCTGCGCACGTTGTTGTTGCCGATCGAGGCGTAGAACGGCAGCACCGTGCGCCAGGCGCCGCCGAGCAGCTTGTAGATCGGCTGGCGCAGATATTGCCCCTTCAGGTCCCACAACGCGATGTCCAACGCGGCCAGCGCACCGCTCAGCGCACCTTCCGGGCCGAGCTTCACCAGCCGGTGCAGCAGCTGGTCTTGGATCACCGCATGGTCCAGCGGGTCGGCGCCAATGACGACCGGGGCGATGTCGTGCGTCAGCATGCCCAACGAAGCGAGTCCACCTTGCATCGGCGACGCTTCGCCCAAACCACACAGCCCGTCATCGGTCCACACCCGCAGGAAGGCGCTGTGCTGGGCAGGCTTGTCGGTTGGGTCCCAGCGGACCTGGAACGCCTCAAGCCGGGTGATCTTCATGTGCAAACCTCCTTGAGTGTCACCGCGTCAGGCGGTGAACTCGGTGCGGATCTGGGTGGAGTGCGCGCCGATCGCCGGGACCGGCCCCAACGCGGGCGCCTTGCCGTCCACGATCACTGGCGGCGCCACGATCGACACGCAGCCGTTCGGCGTCGCCACGCTGGCCCGGCGTAGCGCCGGGTGACGGGACAGGTCGGACACCTCGTTGACGAAGCCATACGCCGTGTTGGCGGCGCGCAGGCGGGTGGCGGCGTCCTCACGCGTCAGGCCGGCGAAGGTCAGAGCGATGTGGGCGTCCACCGCCGCGCGGTTGGCCACGCGGATCACGTTGGTCTCGAACCCCGCCACGTCGGGCAGGGTCGGCTGTTCCAGAAAGACCCGGCAGAACGACGCCCATTCGCGTTCGTTCTGGATGCTGATCAGCACCAGCCTGCCGTCCGCGGTGGGGAACGCGCCGTACGGGCAGATCGACGGATGCGCCAGCGCCATGCGGGCGGGACCCTGGCCGGTGCCTTCGAAATACGTCAGCGGCACGGTCATCCAGTCCGCCATGCCGTCGAACAGGCTGACCTTCAGCTGGCGCCCCTGGCCGGTGACGCCCCGCGCGATCAGCGCCTCCAGCACGCCGGCATGGGCCGCCATGCCGCAGGCGATGTCGCACGCCGACACGCCGACGCGCCCCGGCCCGGCGGGATGGCCGGTGATGCTGGTCAGCCCGGACTCCGCCTGCACCAACAGGTCGTAGGCCTTCATGTCCGCATACGGCCCGGTGTCGCCGTAGCCGGAGATGTCCACCGTGATCAGCCGGGGATGGCGCGCGCGCAACGCATTCGAGCCCAGCCCGGCGCGCTCGGCCGCACCTGGCGCCAGGTTCTGGATGAACACGTCCGCCTTCGCCATCAGCCGGGCCAGCAGCGCCGCGTCGGCGGGCTGCTTGATGTCGGCCACCAGGCTCTGCTTGCCGCGGTTCAGCCAGATGAAATAACTCGACTGTCCGAGCGCCGCCCTGTCGTAGCCGCGGGCGAAGTCGCCTTCGACCCGCTCGATCTTGATTACCCGGGCCCCGGCGTCGGCCAGACGGGAGCTGCAATACGGCGCCGCCACCGCCTGCTCCAGCGACACCACCAGCAGCCCGTCCAGCGCGCCCATCAGTAGCTGCGCGGCATGCCGAGCACGTGCTCGGCGACGTAGGACAGGATAAGGTTGGTGCTGATCGGCGCCACCTGGTACAGCCGGGTTTCCCGAAATTTGCGCTCGATGTCGTATTCCTCGGCGAAGCCGTAGCCGCCATGGGTCTGGATGCAGGCCTCGCCGGCGGCCCAGCTGGCTTCGGCGGCCAGCATCTTGGCGATGTTGGCCTCCTCGCCGCAGGGCAGGCCGGCGTCGAACTTGGCGATGCCGGCCTGGACCATCAGCTCGGCGGCGCGCATCTGGGCATAGGCGCGGGCGATCGGGAACTGGATGCCCTGGTTCTGCCCGATCGGCCGGCCGAACACCTGGCGGGTGTTGGCGTAGTCGGTGGCGCGGTTGATGAACCACTTGGCGTCGCCGATGCATTCGGACGCGATCAGCAGGCGCTCGGCGTTCATGCCGTCCAGGATGTAGCGGAAGCCGCGGCCCTCGATGCCGACCAGGTTCTCCGCCGGCACCACCATGTTGTCGAAGAATACCTCGCAGCTGTTGTGGTTCATCATTGTCCGGATAGGGCGGATGGTCAGGCCACGGCCCACCGCCTCGCGCATGTCGACGATGAATGTGGAAAGACCCTCGGTCCGTTTGCCGACCTGGTCGCGCGGCGTGGTGCGGGCCAGCAGCAGCATGAGGTCCGAGTGCTCGGCACGGCTGGTCCAGACCTTCTGGCCGTTCACCACGTAGGTGTCGCCTTCGCGCTTGGCGAAGGTGCGCAGGCTGGTGGTGTCGGTGCCGCTGGTCGGCTCGGTCACGCCGAAGGCCTGCAGGCGCAGCTCGCCGGTGGCGATCTTGGGCAGGTACTCCTGCTTCTGCGCCGGGCTGCCATGCCGCAGGATGGTGCCCATGATGTACATCTGCGCGTGGCAGGCCGCCCCGTTGCAGCCCTCGGCCTGCACCGTTTCCAGGATGGCGCCGGCCGCGGCCAGGTCCAGCCCGGCGCCGCCGTATTCCTCGGGGATGAGCGCGCCGAGGTAGCCGGCCGCAGTCAGCGCGTCGACGAACTCGGTCGGGTAGCCGCGAACCTCGTCCAGCTTGCGCCAGTACTCGCCGGGAAAGCGGGCGCAGAGTTTCGCGACTTCCTGGCGGATTTCGGCGAGCGGGTCGGCCGCTAGCATCGGCTGGTCCATGTGGGGGTCTCCGGAGCGGTTTCCTGTTCCTCGGATTACGGCGCGAAACCGGCGCGCGCAAGTTGCGGCGAGCCATCCGTGCAGGCAGCATGGCCGCCAGGAGGACCATCGATGACAACCGAGACCTGGCAGGACGGCGTCTACGCGGCGTTGAAGCGCGCCGGCGTGACGCAGACGGGCTACGTGCCGGATGCCGGCCACGCCAGGCTGATCGAGCGCGCCCATGCCGACCCCGACATGCAGACCGTGGTGCTGACCACCGAGGAGGAGGGCGTGGCCCTGGCCGCCGGCGCCCATCTGGGTGGCGGTCGCGCGGTGCTGCTGATGCAGAGCAGCGGCGTCGGCAACTGCATCAACATGCTTTCCCTGCCGTTGAACTGCCGGATGCCGTTCCTGACCCTGGTGACGATGCGCGGCGAATGGGGCGAGTTCAACCCGTGGCAGGTGCCGATGGGGGCCGCCACCGGCCCGGTGCTGACAGCCGCCGGCGTGCACGTGCGCCGGGCCGAACGCGCCGACGAGGTGGTGGACATGGTAGCCGCCAGCGCCTCGCTGGCTTTCGACAGCGCCGTTCCGGTGGCTGTGCTGCTGGCGCAGAAGCTGATCGGCGCCAAGGTGTTCGTGAAATGAACCACGCTCAGAAGATGATCGGCACCCTGGACCGCCGCGCCGTCGTGGCAGCCCTGCTGGCCGATCCCGGCGACATGCTGGTGGTGACCGGGCTGGGTTCCACCACCTACGACGCCGGTGCCGCCGGCGACCGGCCCGAGAATTTCTATCTGTGGGGCGCCATGGGCGGGGCGGCGATGATCGGCCTGGGCGTGGCGCTGGCGCAGCCGGCCCGGCGGGTGCTGGTGCTGACCGGGGACGGCGAGATGCTGATGGGCCTCGGCTCGCTGGCGACCCTGGGCGCGCAACGCCTGCCCAACCTGGCGGTCGCCGTGCTGGACAACAGTCAGTTCGGCGAGACCGGCCAGCAGCGCAGCCACACCGGCCTGGGCACCGATCTGGCCCAGGTGGCGGCGGCCTGCGGCTGGCAGACCGCATCCGATGCAACCGACATGGCGGCGGTGCATGCCCTGACGCCGCGGCTGCGGTCCGAGCCGCTGTTCGTCGTCATCCGGATCGCACCGGTGGAGGTGCCTCGCTTCCTGCCGCCACGGGACGGCGCCGCGCTGGCGACGCGGTTCCGGGGTGCGCTGGGGATTGCGCCGGACTGAGCGGCGCTTAAATCCATGCTAACGATAACGGCCTATGTTTGTGCATCGCAACATTTCCCGTGCCGTCCCGCCATGTTTGCGTTGCGGGCCACATGGAAGGTGTGCGAAACACGATCGGGCGTGTGAGAAATGCGTTATTGGCGACACCCGGCAGGCCCGTGTAGGCAAGGAGGTCCAACTGCGATTGCGCGTCTCCTTTGTCGTCTTCGCCGTGGCTGCGGCGTCGCTCGCCGGTGCCGGGTTTGTCGGTGCCGGGCCGGCAGCCGCGCAGGCGCCGGCGCCGCAGGGTGGCGGCAGCGCCGTTCCGGTCACCACGGCCGCGGTCACTCGCAGGGACGTGCCGATCCTGTTGCGCAACATCGGCTCGGTGCAGGCGTTCCAGTCGGTGCTGATCCGCACCCGCGTGGACGGCACCCTGGACAAGATACTCTTCACCGAAGGCCAGGACGTGAAGCGCGGCGATCCCCTGGCGCAGATCGATCCACGGCCTTACCAGGCGGCGCTGGACCAGGCGTCGGCGCGCCGCGCCGCGGACGAGGCGAACCTGGCCAACGCCAAGCTGGACCTGGCGCGCTCGACCGACCTGGCCCGCAATCAGTATGCGTCGCGCCAGACGGTCGACACCCGTGCCGCCGCGGTGGCGCAGCTTGAGGCGCAGCTGAAGGCGGACGACGCCGCCATCGCCGCCGCCCGCGTCAACCTGGACTACACCACCATCACCTCGCCGTTCGACGGGCGCGTGGGCCTGCGTCAGGTCGATGTCGGCAACGTGGTGCGCTTCGCCGACACGTCGGGGCAGGGCATCGTCACCATCACCCAAATCCATCCCATCGCGGTGGTGTTCAACATGCCGCAGGACGCGTTGCCGAACATCCAGGCGGCGATGGCGGGCGGCAAGCTGCCGGTGTTCGCCTTCTCCGGTGACGACAAGCAGCAGCTGAGCAGCGGTCAGCTGCTGACGATGGACAACGCGATCGATCCCGGCACCGGCACGATCAGGATGAAGGCGGTGTTCGCCAACACCGACAACAAGCTGTGGCCCGGCCAGTTCATCAACGTGCGCCTGCAGCTGGACATCCAGCGCGGCGCCCTGATGGTGCCGTCGGTGGCGGTGCAGCGTGGCCAGAACGGGCTGTTCGTCTACGCGGTCAAGCCGGATTCCACCGTCGGCTTCCAAAGGATCGAGATCGGCCAGGACGACGGCGCCTTCGCGGTGGTGACCAAGGGCCTGGATGACGGGGCGCAGGTGGTGGTGAACGGCATGTCGCGGCTGCAGAACGGCACCCGGATCGCCGCCACGCCTGCCAAGCCGAACAGCTGAGATGACAGAAACCAACCCTCACCATGAGCACCGCCGCATGAGCGTGTCCCGATGAGCATCTCAACCCCGTTCATCCGTCGCCCGGTCGGCACCTCGCTGCTGATGGCGGCCATCGTGCTGGTGGGCATCGCGGCCTATCCGCTCCTGCCGGTGGCACCGCTGCCGCGGGTGGAATTTCCCACCATCCAGGTGCAGGCGAAGTTCCCCGGCGCCAGCCCCGAGACGATGGCCACTTCGGTGGCGCAGCCGCTGGAACGCCAGTTCGGCCAGATCGAGGGCGTCGCACAGATGACCTCGGCCAGCGTGCTGGGCCAGACCTCGATCACCGTCCAGTTCGAGCTGAACCGCAGCATCGATGCCGCGGCACTTGATATCCAATCAAAGATCACCGCCGCCACCGGCCAGCTGCCGCGCAACCTGCCCAGCCCGCCGTCGTACTACAAGGTCAACCCGTCCGACAGCCCGGTGTTGATTCTGGCGGTGCAGTCCGACGAGCTACCGATGATCGACGTGAACGACTATGCTGACAACATCCTGGCGCAGCAGATATCGACGATATCGGGCGTGTCGCAGGTGTTCATCGGCGGCGAGCAGAAGCGCGCCGTGCGCATCCAGATCGATCCCGGCCGGCTGGCCGCCACCGGCCTCACCATCGAGGACGCGCGCGCCACCCTTAACAACGCCACGGTCAACACCCCCAAGGGCACCATCGAGGGCGAACGTCGCTCCTTCACCATCTATGCCAACGACCAGCTGACCAAGGCTTCCGAATACGACAGCCTGGTGATCGCCTACCGCAACGGCGCGCCGGTCCGGGTGCGCGACATCGGCCGTGCCATCGACGCCGCCGACAACCTGAAGGTCGCCGGCTACCAGAACGGCAAGCCTGGCGTGCAGCTGATCATCTTCAAGCAGCCGGCCGCCAACATTATCGAGACGGTGGACGCCATCAAGGCGCAGCTGCCGCGCCTGCGGGCCGCCATCCCGCCGGCGGTGCAGGTGTTCGAGGTGATGGACCGCACCCACACCATCCGCGCCTCGGTCGAGGACGTGCAGTTTACCCTGATGCTGACCGTCGGCTTGGTGGTGATGGTCATCTTCCTGTTCTTGCGCAACATCTGGGCCACCATCATCCCCAGCATCACGGTGCCGATCGCGCTGATCGGCACCTTCGCGGTGATGTTCCTGCTGGACTACAGCCTGGACAACCTGTCGCTGATGGCGCTGACCATCGCCGTCGGCTTCGTCGTCGACGACGCGATCGTGATGCTGGAGAACATCTTCCGGCACATCGAGGACGGTGACACCCCGATGGAGGCCGCGCTGAAGGGCGCCGGCGAGATCGGCTTCACCATCGTGTCCATCAGCGCCTCGCTGATCGCGGTGTTCATCCCGTTGCTGCTGATGGGCGGCATCGTGGGCCGGCTGTTCCGCGAGTTCGCCATGACCGTCAGCATCGCCGTGGTGGTGTCGGCCTTTGTGTCGCTGACGCTGACGCCGATGATGTGCTCGCGCTTCCTGCGCGGCCACCAGGGCGGGCACAACTGGATCTATCGCGTCATCGAGGGATTCTTCGACGCGTTGCTGGCCGGCTACCGCCGCACCCTGGATATCGCCCTGCGCTTCCAGTTCATCACCCTGCTGGTGTTCCTCGGCACGCTGGGCCTGACCGCCTACCTGTATGTCATCATTCCGAAGGGCTTCTTTCCGGAGCAGGACAACGGCGTCATCATGGGCATCTCCGAGATGGCCCAGGACGTGTCCTTCGCGGAGATGGGCCGCAAGCAGCTGGCCCTAGGCGAGGTACTGTTGAAGGACCCCGACATCGAGGCCTACTCGACCGCGATCGGCGCGGGCGTGCAGGGTTCGACCGGCAACCAGGGCCGCTTCTTCATCTCGCTGAAGCCGTTCAAGGAGCGTCACGCCTCGGCCCAGCAGATCATCGCCCGACTGCGTCCGGCCTTGGCCAAGGTGGAAGGCGCGCAGCTCTATCTCCAGGCCGGCCAGGACATCCGGGTGGGCGGGCGGGTGTCCAAGACTCAGTACCAGTACACCTTGCAGGCCGCCGAAACCACCGAGCTGTACGACTGGGCGCCGAAGATCCTGGCCCGGATGAAGACTCTGCCGGAGCTGCGCGACCTCGCCACCGACCAGCAGAACGGTGGCACCACCGCCGTCATCACCATCGACCGCGACGCCGCCGCGCGCTTCGGCATCCAGCCGCAGGCGATCGACGACACGCTGTACAGCGCGCTCGGCCAGCGTCAGGTGACGCAATTCTTCACCCAGGTGAACACCTACAAGTTGATTCTGGAAGTGCTGCCCGAGCTGCAGGGCGATATCGACGTGCTCAACAAGCTGTACGTGCGGTCCGCCACCGGGGTCGCGGTGCCGCTGTCCACCTTCATCAAGATCGACACCAGCAAGACGGCGCCACTGTCCCTGAGCCACCAGAGCCAGTTCCCGGCGGTGACGCTGTCGTTTAACCTGGCGCAGGGCGTGGCGCTGGGGCAGGCGGTGGCCTCGGTCGACCGGGCGTTGCGCGACATGGGCACGCCGGTGACGTTGCAGGGCACCTTCCAGGGCACCGCGCAGGCGTTCCAGTCGTCGCTGGCCAGCCAGCCTTACCTGATCGCGGCGGCGCTGATCACCGTCTACATCATCCTGGGCATCCTGTATGAAAGCTACATCCTGCCGCTGACCATCCTGTCGACCTTGCCGTCGGCCGGCGTTGGCGCCTTCCTGATGCTGATGGCGTTCGGCTTCGACCTGTCGGTGGTGGCGCTGATCGGCGTCATCCTGCTGATCGGCATCGTCAAGAAGAACGGCATCATGATGGTGGATTTCGCCATTAACGCCGAGCGGCGCGACGGCGAAACCCCGTTCAACGCCATCCGCCAGGCCTGCCTGCTGCGCTTCCGGCCGATCATGATGACCACCATGGCGGCGCTGTTCAGCGGCCTGCCGCTGATGATCGGCACCGGTGCCGGGTCCGAGCTGCGCCGGCCGCTGGGCTTCGCCATGGTCGGCGGGTTGTTGCTCAGCCAAGTGTTAACTCTCTACACCACCCCGGTGATCTATCTGTACCTTGAACGTTTGCAGCGCCGCTTGTCGCCGCGGCAGGTGCGCACGCTGCCGAGCCTGGCCGGAAAAATGGGCGCGGCCGAAAAGATGGGTGCAACCGCCGACTGATGCTGACAGCCGCATATGACATGCACGGTTTGCAACGACGCGCAGCCGGGCTTCACGATCAGCCCGGCTGACTCTTGGTAAAATTGCCTATGACAGACCGTCAAGCTTTGCCGACGGCTGCTTCGTGCCCGGCAACCAGCTTTTTGTCATCGACCGTCACCTTCACGGCTGCGGGACGGGACATCACCCGGTCGATATAACCTTGGATAACAGGCGTTGTCGGCACCACCCCGAACCCGGTGGTCCAGGACAGCGCCATGCCCCACAGGATATCGGCGGCCGAGAACATCTCACCGAGAAGATAGGGTCCCTTCTCTAACTGGTCGGTCAGCGTGTGCAGTACGGCGTCGAAATTGCCGTAAGGGGACATCGCAGCCGGGCCCGGCTCCCGCTTCATGGCGCGGTCCACCACCGCCGGCTCGAAGCAGGCGGTGTAGAAGACCATCCAGCGCAGGTATGGCCCGCGCCTCACATCATCCAGTTTCGGCGCCAGCCCGGCCTTGGGAAACAGGTCAGCGAGGTAGAGCAACACCGCCACCTGCTCCGTCACCAGCACATCGCCGTGCAGCAGCGCCGGCACCTTTCCCATCGGGTTCACGGCAAGGAAGGTGGGGCTGCGCTGCTCTCCGGCCTTCATGTTCACCAGCCTGATTTCAACGTCGGCGCCAAGCTCCTCGACGAGGAGGCGTGCGCCGGTCGAACGGGTTTGGGGAGAGTGAAAAAGGATGATGTCGGAGGTCATGTCGCACCTTTGTTGTTGGCGCCGTGCCACCATCGGCCGCCCAGCACGATGCCGCGGCAGGCGAGCTGCTCGGTCGCCTGCACGGTCACGCCGACGGTGTCCTGGAAGGTGAAGCTGCCGTGTTCCAGCTCCAGCACGGTGGCGTCGCCGAGCAGGCCGATGCCCAGGGTGCCGCGGTCGTCCAGGCGCACGGCGCGCGCCGGGTTGATGGTGCTGGCGCGGACAACCTCCTTCATCGACACGCCCATGTGCAGGAACTTCGACATCGTCACCAGCATGTTATAGGCCGGCCCGCCGATCGAGGTCAGGTGCACGTCGCTGCTGATCACGTCGGGCAGGAAGCCATGGCGCAGCATCGCCATGGCGGACTCGAAGCCGAAGCTGCCGCGGCCGTGGCCGATGTCGAAGATCACGCCGCGTGCCCGGGCATCCAGCACATCGGCATGCACGCCGCCGTCCGCTGATGCCGGCGCGTTCGGGAAGGCGCGGAAGCAGTGGGTGATGATGTCGCCGCGACGCAGCAGGCCCAGCACCTCGGCGCGGGTAGGGGCCGGGTTGTCCAGGTGACCCATCAGAGGAAGACCTGCGTATTCAGCCACTTCCAGCGCGATCTGCATCGGCACGATGCCGAGCGGGCCGGAGGTGCCGGCACCCACGCGCACCTTGATGCCCACCACCAGGTCCGATTGCTCCTTGGCTACCGCCAGCGCCACGCGCGGGTTCAACATGCGCAGGTCGGTGCATTCACCGACATTCACGTCCCAATGCAGCGCGAAGATGCCGGCGAAAGACACGTTCAGGAACGGCAGGATGCGCACCTCCGCCGGCTCGATGACGTGTTTGCGGAAGCCGTGGATGTTGCCCGGCCCGGCCGAGCCGGCGTCGATCAGCGTGGTCAGGCCGCTGGATTTCGCATAAGCGTCCGGGTCGACGCCCAGCGAGGTGCCGCCCCAGTAGACGTGGGTGTGCATGTCGATCAGCCCCGGCACCACCATCCGGCCGGTCACGTCGCGGGTGTCGACGGCCTCGCCCAGGTCGCGGCCCATGGCGGCCACGCGCCCGTCGGCGAAGGCGACATCCACGAAGTCGTCCACGTTCAGCGCCGGGTCGATCACCCGTCCGCCTTTCAGAAGCAAATCGAACATGCGGCATCCCCCACGGCGAACGATCCTCGGTCGATGCGAAAAAATCCGCAACCCCGGGGCTTCCCCCACCATCGCAACGAGGTCCAGTATGCCAACCCGGCATGCCAACCCGGCATCACGTCAGCGGAGCACCCTTCTTCATGTCCACGGCCATGGTTCTGGAAGACCCGCGCATCAACTCCCGCATCGTCACCGCCTACCGCGCCCTCACCCCCGGTTCGGCGGCGCTGGCGGCGGAGGCGCAAGGCATGTTCCCCTCCGGGATCACCCACGACGCCCGCAACGTCGATCCGTATGGCGTGTACATCCAGCGCGCCACGGGGCCGCACAAATGGGACGTGGACGGCAACCGCTACGTCGACTTCTTCGGCGGCCACGGCGCGCTCATCCTGGGCCACTGCCATCCCGAGGTGACTGCGCGCGTCGCCGAAGCCACCGCCGAGGGCAGCCAGTTCGGCGCCAGCCACCCGCGCGAGATCGCCTGGGCGCGCGCCATCCGGCGTCTGGTGCCGTCCGCCGAACGGGTGCGCTTCACCTCGTCCGGCACCGAGGCGACCCTGATGGCGGTGCGCCTGGCGCGCGCCTTTACCGGGCGCGACACGCTGCTGCGCTTCAAAGGTCATTTCCACGGCTGGCACGACCACATGACCAGCGGCTATTCCAACCATTATGACGGCTCGCCGACGCCGGGCGTGTTGCCCGGCGTGGCCGAGAAGTCGATCCTTTTGCCGCCAGGCGACCTCGCCGCCGTCGAGGCCACGCTGACGGCCAACAAGGATATATGCGCGATCATCCTGGAGCCGACCGGATCGTCCTTCGGGCAGGTGCCGGTGACGCCGGAGTTCCTGCACGGCCTGCGCCGCCTGACCGAGCAGCACGGCTGCCTGCTGATCTTTGACGAGGTCGTGACCGGCTTCCGCGTCTCGCCCGGCGGCGCGCAGATGGCGTTCGGCATCACGCCGGACCTGTCCAGCTTCGCCAAGATCGTCGCCGGCGGCATGCCGGGCGCCGCGGTCGCCGGCCGCAAGGACATCCTCGACCTGCTGGACTTCGCTGTCTCGGCCAAGGCGGGGCGCGAGAAGATCGGCCATCCCGGCACCTTCAACGCCAACCCGGTCAGTGCCGCCGCCGGCATCGCCTGCCTGACCATCCTGGCCGAGACCGACGCCGTGGCCCGGGCCGCGGCCACCGCCGCCGACCTGCGCGCGCAGCTGAACGACGTATTGGCGGAGGCGGGGCTGAAGTGGGCGGTCTACGGCACCTCGTCCGGCTTCCATCTGTTCATGAACCCGCAGCACCGCGACCTCACGCCGCACGGCTTCGACCCGCATTCGGTGTCGATGGAGGAGCTGAAGATGCAGCCGGCGCGGCTGAACGGCCGCATGCGGCTGGCGCTGCTGGTCAACGGCGTGGACATGAACCCGCGCCTCGGCGGCTTCACCTCGGCCACGCACCAGGCCGCCGACGTGGCTGTCTGCGCGGATGCCTGGAAGCAGGCGCTGGCGATGCTGGCGGCCGAGAACGAGCTGCCGGCCTGATCCAATGAACGCGACCGACCTCGGCTTCCTGCCGGCGACCGAGCTGGCGCCGATGATCCGCGCCAAGCGCATGTCGCCGGTCGAGGTGATGACCGCGCTTCTTGGCCGGATCGAACGGCTGGAGCCGAGGATCAACGCCATGGCCGCCCTGGACGGCGACCTGGCGATGTCGCGCGCCCGTGCCGCCGAAGCCGCCCTGATGGGCGATCGGCCGATCGGGGCGCTGCACGGCGTGCCTTGCACCATCAAGGACCTGGTCTGGACCAAAGACTTCAACTCCGAGGCCGGCAGCCACGTCCAGAAAGGCTTCCGCGCCGCCTACGACGCGCCGCTGGTGACCCGCCTGGCCAACGCCGGCGCGGTGGTGATCGGCAAGACCACGACGTCGGAGTTCGGCTGGACCGGGGTGTCGCGCAGCCCGTTGACCGGCATCACCAGCAACCCCTGGAAGCCGGGCTACAACGCCGGCGCGTCGTCGGCAGGCGCCGGGGCCGCCTGTGCCGCCGGCTACGGCCCGCTGCACCAGGGCAGCGACGGCGCCGGGTCCATCCGCATGCCCAGCCATTTCTGCGGCGTCTTTGGCATCAAGCCCAGTTTCGGCCGGGTGCCGTATCATCCGGTGCCGGTCGGCGACTTCACCTCTCACGCCGGCCCGATGAGCCGCACCGTCGGCGACAGCGCGCTGATGTTGGAGGTGATGGCCGGGCCGCATCACCAGGACCACACCACGCTGGAAGCTTGGCCGGCGCCTTACAGCGCCCGCCTGCACGAGGGCGTCCGCGGCCGGCGCGTCGCCTTCAGCGCCGACCTCGGCCACGCTCGCGTCGATCCGGAGGTGGCCGCCCTGGTGCGCTCGGCCGCCGACCGTTTCGCCGCCGCCTGCGAGCTGGAGATGCAGGACGTGACGCCGGAATGGGGACCTTCGGGCCCTGAACTCGGCCGCGGCTTCTGGTCGGCGCACATGGCGCGCATGTCCCCTCAGCTGCCGCAGTGGGAAGATCGGATGGACCCCGGCCTGGTCGCCTGCATCCGTGCCGGCAGCGCCCTGTCGGTGTCGGGCTACCTGGCCCTAAAGGAGCGCAAGCACGCCTACATCGCCGCCATCCAGGAGTTCTTCCAGTCCTGGGACTTCCTGATAACCCCCGCCGTGTCCGTGGCGGCCTTCCCCGCGGACCGCCTGATCCCGGCGCACTGGCCGCACCACGAATGGGACTGGCTGCAATGGGCGGAGTTCTCCTACCCGTTCAACATGTCGTGGAACCCCGCCGCCAGCGTGCCCTGCGGCTTCACCGCCGCCGGCCTGCCCGTGGGTATGCAGATCGTCGGCCGCCGGTTCGACGACCTGGGCGTGCTGCAGGCCTCGGCCGCGTTCGAGGCGGCGTTGCCCTGGGCCGACCGGCGCCCGCCGCTCGATGACTGACGGTTTCACTGCACGCCCGATCGGCCGCCTGCGGACGCCCTGGGCCACCACCGCCGAATGCCCGCGCAACGGCCGCCGCGCCGACCCGCCGCCGTTGTGCACCGTCAAGCTGGATGCCGAGTTCCAGCCCGGCCTGCTGTCGATCGAAGGCTATTCGCACCTCATCCTGTTGTACTGGCTGAACCGCTCCGGCCCGGCGGAGATGGTGTTCACGCCGCCCTTCGACAGCGTGCCGCGCGGCACCTTCGCCACCCGGACCCCGCGCCGGCCGAACCCGATCGGGCTGTCGGTGGTGAAGCTGGAGGCGGTGGTCGCCCCCGGCGTGCTGCACGTCCGCTACCTGGACTGCGTCGACGGCACGCCGTTGCTGGACATCAAGCCCTACCTGCGCACCACCGACTGCGAACCGGAAGCGACGATGGGCTTCCAGGCGAACCAGACCAAGTAGCGCGGCCCCCTTCAAGGGGCCGCACCTGAAATCAAAGCTTGGCTTCGGCGAACTCGTAGTTGGCCAGTTT
>JAABUT010001575.1_pt1 | contig 25510 bp, 27 predicted proteins | sample 5559281 | NCBI WGS metagenome assembly JAABUT01 (sample SAMN10711880, study PRJNA513359) | rock metagenome | isolation source: Antarctica rocks | place: Antarctica: Victoria Land, Ricker Hills nord | collected 2016-01-04
CTACCGGGCTACTCGGCCGAAGGTGGAACGCAAGATCGGGCACCTGATGCGCCGCAAGCACGGCGGTCGCCGGGCCCGGGTCCGCGGTCAGGTCAAGGTCGCCGCGGACTTCGCGCTGCTCGCCGCAGCGGTCAATCTGGCCCGGTTGGCCGTTCTTGCCGTGGTCTCTGTCCCCGGAGCGGGGTGGGCCACCGCAGAAGGGTGACATCGGGGGTGAGGAGCCCCGATTGCCCTGCCCAGCAGCCGAACTGGGCGCGCGAGGGCGGGAGAAGGGGCCGATGGACTTGGTCTGGTCAACACGCCCCGTCCGCGCCAGAGGCTGGGTGCGGGCGGTGACCCCCGTCCCAGCGGCCACCGCGCCCCCACCGACAGCCGTTCAACACCAGCCACCTAGATAAGTCCAATCCTGCCGCCCCACAGGGGCATCCGCGCGTCACGACCCGCCACACCCACCCACCTCTGCAGTATCAGGTGCGGTCGCGCATTGTGCTTCGCATTTGGGAGACGACCTCATGGGCAGCGCCCTCCTCGAATCATGACAGCTACCGGTGGCGCCTTTTGGCCGCGAGGCGACAGCACAAGCCCGGCCGATGCCATGAGCAGTGGGTCTGAATTGTCCGTCGCGACCCTTCGGTAGTTCGTGGTGTCAGCAGCCGAGAAGGTCGGCCAGATGCCCCAGGTCCTCTGCGACGACCAGGCCCGGCAGCCCGGTGGGCGGCTTCGCCCCACCGCCCGAGCCCCACTCCTGCGGCCGGCGGACGAAGATCGGGCGTAGCGCGACCCGCGCCGCCGCGACCAGGTCGTCGCCATGAGCAGCTACCATGGCCACCTCTTCCGGCTCGAACCCGAGCAGTTCCGCGCCGCGTATGTAGGCCCGGGGGTCGGGCTTGTAGGTGTAGGCGACCTGCGCTGAGAGGATCGCATCAACCCTCAGGTCGGCGAAGCGGAACAGGTCGACCAGCAGCGCGACATGGCCGTTGGACAGGGTCGCGGTGCGATATCTGGAGCGCAGCCGCTCCAGCCCCGCGCGGGTGTCCGGCCAAGGCCGCAACTGCCGCCAGGCCAGCACGAGCGTCTCCCGCTCCTCGGCTGGCAGTGCGACGCCGCGGCGACGAAGAACCTCGGCGAGAGTCTCGCGCTGCAGCATGTCTAAGTCACGCCACCTTGAACCGGTGCGGACCCGGTCCAGCGCCGGCTGATAAGCCCGCCGCCAGTCGTCCACGACCGCCGCCCAATCCGCGCCGACGCCCGCCCGGCAGCCCAAGTCGGCGGCCTTGTCAACGAGACTCCCGCGCCAGTCCACAAGGGTGCCAAAGACGTCAAAGAGCAGGGCTCGCGTATCCGGCACGCGGTCATCATGGCATGCCCGCAAATCGTGGCCGCCTTCATCGCAGTCAAAAGCGGCCCACGAGGAAACCCGCCACGACGGCCACTACGATCACTCGCCATCACACTGAACGCCGTTGGCGGAGCTCGCCTTCCTCACGGGCCTCGATGCGGGCTTCGATGCGACTGGGCGCCCGCCGTGCCTCGACACGCCGCAGGACCACCCCTTACGAGAACCGGGAGCGGCTACATCAACCTGGCCCCGAGCCGTGGACCTTCCGCAGAAACATCATCGCCGACTGTCGACGACGGAACTTCGCGATGACTTGTCCTGTCTCCCGCCCGGCGGCAGACGGCTCTACGCGGCTGGCGAGACTTGAACCAATGACGGGGCCTTCCTCGGGTTACGGCCCTGTCCCGACAGTTTACGACTGTCGGGGGCAGGGCCGACGGTCCGCGCGACCGTAACGTGACGGCCCGGTGGTACTCCATGTGAATTTGGTCGAACTGCTGTCCTGGGAGAACCGGTGGTGCCCACTTCGGCAACGCCTGCCACGCCCCGAGCCACTCCGGGAGGCCTCGCTACGACATCCCGGCCCCAACGCGTACACGGTGCCCTCGACGATCGCGCGGTGGCGACGGAGACGATTACCTCACTTGCCATCGGAGGACGGCATATGTGCGGACGGCTCTCACCGGGCGTCGGTGACCATGGCCGAACCAGACATTACCTCCAAGCATGCCGTACGCGATTCACGGTTCAGAGAACGTCCTGGCCCGGGTGGAACGGCCCGTACGGACTTCAACTGGGGACTCGGACGGTGCGTGAGTGCTGACCTGGGCTTAGGAGGTCGCCGTCGATTTCCGTGGCCGACCCATTGACGCGGCACAGGTGTCATCCATATGGTGGAAACCACCTACCGAGTAGTATGTCGTGCACATAAGGTCGAGGGGATCACCAATGAAGTTGATCAACCGCGTTACCAGCATGGCCGCCGTGGCCCTTCTCGCCTCGGCGTGCGCGAATTCCAGCCCGGCAGCCACGGGTGCAGGATCGCAGGCTGCTACCGTCCCACTCAAGATCGGCGTCATCATCCCGCTGAGCGGAGCGGCTGGTCCGAACGGCCAGCATGTCCTCGCCGCGATCGAGGTCGAGGCAGCGAAGGTCAACGCCGCCGGCGGTATCAACGGACGTCAGATCGAGGTCGTCGCGAAGGACGACCAGAGCACGCCGGCCACGGGTGTCGCAGCGGCCAACGACCTCGTCAGTCAGAAGGTCGACGTCGTCATGGGCGGCTGGAACAGCCCCGTGACCCTCGCGATCCAGCCGATCCTCGTGCGTGGCCGCGTCATGAACATCACGACGATCCCGCAGAACTCGGCAATCCTCGGCGGGGCCGACGATGCCGCGGTCCGGATGAACGCGGGCAACGCGGTCGGTGGCTACGTCGCCGCGAAGTACCTGACCGGGACGCTCGGCGCCAAGAGAATCGGCCTCCTCCTGCAGAACGACGCCTACGGCAAGGATGCGGGAGAGCGCCTCCGCAAGAACCTCCCCGCGGGTGTCGAGGTGGCGACCGAGCAGGTGTTCGCCTACACCGACACCGACTTTCGTGTCGCGCTGTCCAATCTGCAGGCCGCCAAGCCCGACGCGATCTTCTCGGCGAACGCGGCGGAGTCGTCGGGGCAGCCAGCCCTGATGAAGCAGCTCTCGCAGCTGGGTCTCGGAGTGCCGTACTTCGCCGGGACGGGGACCGTCTCGCAGACGGTCATCAACGTCGCCGGAAAGGGCGCCAACGAGGCGTACTCGGCGGACCTCTACTTCCCGGAGGCCGAGCCGTGGGCTTCGTCGCAGCAGAACAAGGACTTCGTCGCGGCGTTCAAGGCCAAGACCGGTGACATGCCCGACAAGTTCGCCGCGCTGGGTGCGCAGTCCGTCGACGTGTGGGCGCAGGCCGTGAAGAAGGTCGGCACGACCGAGCGCTCGGCCGTGGGCAAGGCTATCCACGGCCAGACCTTCGCCGGCACCCTGCTGGGCGACGTGACGTTCACCCAGAACGGCCAGATGGTCATCAAGATGTACGCCTTCCAGGTCAAGGCAGAGAAGGTCGACGTCCGCGACGAGATCCCAGTCCCGGCCGAGATCTGGACCCAGTGACGACCGCGAACGGACCTGCCGCCATGTCTCAGCCGACTCGGGCCGCCTTGGCCGTCGACGACGTCACGGTGCGCTACGGAGCGCTGACCGCGCTGACCGGGCTCTCCTTCGAGGTCCTGGCCGGGACGATCCTCGGAATCATCGGCCCGAACGGAGCCGGCAAGAGCAGTGCCTTCGCGGGCATCACCAACGCCGTCCGGAAGGAGGGCTTCGTGCGGCTCTTCGGCGAGGACGTGTCGGCCATCCCGACGCAGCAGCTCGCGCGGAGGGGACTGCGTCGAACCTTCCAGCAGAATTCCTTCTTCTCGGGGTTCACGGTGCTCGAGAACGCGATGGCGGCCTTCGAGGTCGACCGCGGCGTCTCGCTCGTCACGACCGTCTTCGCGCCGTGGCGCGAGATCTCGCGCCGCGGGGGCAGGCGGCGCGACGCCGTGGCCCTGCTCGACGACTTCGGCATCCCGAAGGAGTTTCACGACCTGCGCCCGGACGACCTGCCGCACGGCATGCAGAGATCGCTCTCGGTGGTCCTCTCCTACGGCGCCGGCGCACGCGTGCTGCTCGTCGACGAGCCCGCCGCGGGCGTCGGCGGCGAGGACATGAAATTCCTCGTCCGGCTGCTCGACCGGCTCCGCGGGGAGGGCGTGGCCATCGTCCTCATCGAGCACCACATGGACCTCGTCATGGACGTCGTCGACTCCCTGCTCGTCATCGACCGCGGTCGCACCATCGCCCGCGGCGAACCCGGCGAAGTCCAGCGCGACCCCGAGGTGCTCGCCGCCTACCTGGGTAGGACGGCATGACGCCCGTCCTAGACGTCCGGGACATCACCGTCCGCTACGGCAACTCGGTCGCCGTCAAGGGCATCTCGCTTACGGTCGACGACGGCGAGCTCCTCGCCATCGCCGGGGCGAACGGCGCCGGGAAAAGCACGCTGGTCAACGCGGTCGCCGGCTGGTCCCGCGGCGAACCCACCGTCTCCGGTGTCGTGCGCCTCCGGGGAGAGGACATCTCGTCCCTCTCCGCCCAGCAGCGGTCGCGGGCCGGCGTCGGCCTCGTCCCTGAGATGCGCGGGGTCTTCGGTGGTCTCACGGTCGAGGAGAATCTCGCCATGGTCAGACCGTCCGCGTCGGCCACCGGTCAGTACAGTGTCGACGACATTTGCGGGCTCTTCCCGCAACTGCGAGACCGCACCCACGCGAGGGCGTCGACCCTCAGCGGCGGCGAGCGGCAAATGGTCGCGATCGGCCGGGCCCTCCGCTCCGCTCCCAGCCTGCTCATCCTCGACGAGCCGTCCGTCGGGCTCGCGCCGCGTCTCGTGCTCGACATCCTCCGCCACATCCGTGAACTCACGGCCCGCGGTCTGGCGGTGCTGCTCGTCGAGCAGAACGTCCGTGCGGCCCTCGAGGTCGCGGACCGCCTCTCGCTCATCGAGCAGGGACGCGTCGTCGCGTCGGGAACGGCCGAGCAGATGCGCGATGACCCCAGGACCGTCTCGGCCTACCTCGGAGGCCTCCGCTCATGACCTTCCTCACCCAGCTCGTCAACGGTCTCGCCCTCGGGGCTGGTTATGCCCTGCTCGCCGTGGGCTGGACGGTACTGCTCGGTGCCGCCAAGCTCGTCAACTTCGCCCACGGCCAGCTGTATATGCTCGGCGCGTTTTTCACGTGGTGGGCCACGAGCTCGCTCGGCCTGCCGTACCTGCTCGCCATCCCGGTCGCGGTGCTCGGCGCCGCAGTCATCGGGTTCGTCATGCAGCTGGCGATGACGCGGCTGACGATGAAGCAGGACCTCGTCAGCCTCATGCTGCTCACCCTCGCGTTTGGCTACCTCTTCACCGGCGGCGCCGCGATCGTCTTCGGTGGCAACCCCCAGCAGATCGACAGCCCGCTGCTCGACGTCCGCACGACGATCCTCGGCTCACAGATCGCCCTGCAGGACGTCCTCATCCTCGTCGGTGCGCTCCTGCTCTACGCGGCGACGTGGTGGGTCCTGTCGCGCACCAACGCCGGTCGGGTCGTTCGCGGCGTGGCCGAGGACCCCAGGCTCGCCCAGCTCTACGGCGTCAGTCCGGCCAAAGTGTACGTGGCCGTGTTCGTCTTCGCATCGGCGTGCGCGGCCCTCGCCGGCGCCCTCATCGCCCCACGGCACCCCATCCTCACCTCGATCGGCTTCGAGGAGGTCATCATCACCTTCGTCGTCGTCGTGGTCGGTGGCATCGGCAGCATCCTCGGCGGGCTCACCGCCGGTTTCGGGCTTGGTGTGTTCGTGGCTCTCTTCGGCGCCTTCCTGTCGCCGGCCTACTCGATGCCGGCCGCGTTTGCTGTGCTGCTCGTCTTCCTCGTTGTGCGACCGCAGGGGCTGAGGACCGCATGATCAGGCTCAGGACCGGCCTCGTGGCCAACCCCTTCGCACGCGTCGCCCTGTGGGTGGTCGTGCTCGCCCTGGGCTTCCTCGTCCCCCGGCTCCTCGGCGGGTCGGAAGTGGTCCACACCACCGCGGTGCTCATCGCGATCTTCGCGATCATGTCCTACGGCAACGACATCATCCTGTCCGACCTCGGAGAGGTCAGCCTCGGCCAGACCGTCTTTTGGGCGGCCGGGGCCTACGTAACGGCGCTGCTTGTCGTCCGCTCCGGATGGTCGCCACTGCCCTCGCTCGTCGTGTCGGTCATCGTGGCGACCGCGATCGCTTTCGTCCTCGGCCTCGCGACGATCCGCACGAGGGAGTTCGTCTTCTCCCTCGTCACGTACGCCTCGGCGATCATCGCGACTGCCATCGTGACGAACACGGCGTTCTTCGGCGGGTCCGACGGCATCGTCGGGATCCCGCTGCTGAGCTTCCCCGTCGCGGGTGGGTCCTACACGGCCTACACCAACACCGACCTGTGGCCGATCGCCTACGTGTGCCTCCTCGTGGTCATCGCTTTCGTCGCGCGGTTCCGCCGTTCGCGACTCGGTGTGACCTGCCTGATGACCCACATGAACACCGACCTCGCGACCACGATGGGTGTGGACACGCGGCGAACCCGGGTCTTGGTGTTCACGCTGTCGGCGCCGATCAGCGCCCTCGCCGGATGGCTCTACGCCTTCCAGCGCAGCTACGTCAGCCCCGACCTGCTGTCGCAGTTCTTCCTGCTGCTCATGCTCACGGCGGTGATCGTCCCGGGAAAGCGAATCCTGCTTGGGCCCCTAGTCGGCACGGCCCTGCTGTTGACCCAGCAGCAGCACCTGTCCTTCGGCGGCGACATCGACAAGATTGTCCTTGGCGGGCTCCTGGCGCTCGTCCTGCTCACCTCGCCGGACGGCTTGGCTGGCTGGGCACGGGCCATGACCCGGCGACGTCGCCCTCCACGCAACCAAGCCCCGGACCCCCGCAGTCGAGCGTCTGCTCCCGCAGACCTGACCAAAGCCTAGGAGCACCATGCCTGTTATCTGGGAACCCGAGCTGTCCGACGAGGCCAAGCAGTGGGTCGCCATCGCTGAGCAGCTCTCGCGAGAGCACTTCGCGCCGTTGGCCGAGGAGCTCGACCGGGAGCAGCGCTACCCGTGGGAGAGCGTCGACAAGCTCGTCGAGTCCGGCCTCGCCGGCCTTTTCGTGGCCGAGGAGTACGGCGGCCAGGGTGCGTCGTTCGTCACCACCTGTGCGGTGATCGAGGTCGTGTCGCGGGCGTGCGCGTCGACGGGAGCGATCCTCACGGCGTACGCCCTCGGTGGCACGCCGCTCGTGCTCGCCGGCACGAGCGAGCAGAAGCAGCGCTACCTCGGCGGCATGGCGCAGGGGCGGGCGGTCAGCTTCGCGCTGACCGAGGTGGGCGCGGGTAGCGACGCCGCCGGCCTCAAGACCACCGCCTTCCGCGAGGGCGACGGGTGGCGGATCCGTGGGGAGAAGATCTACATCGGCAACGGCGGTGCATCGCAGCACTACGTGGTCTTCGCGATCACCGATCCCGACGCCGGCACGCGGGGCATCACCGCCTTCATGGTCGACAAGGACGCGGACGGGGTCGTCATTGACCACCTCGAGGACAAGATGGGCATCCGCGGCACGCAGACGAGCAACCTCAAGCTCGACACCGTGGTGACCGATGCCAACATGCTCGGCGAGCGCAACCGCGGCATGCGCCTGGCCATGCTCACGCTGGACGCGGGCCGCATCTCCGTGGCGGCGCAGTCCGTGGGCGTCGGGCTCTCCGGCTATGACGAGGGCAGTAGGGAGGCGGCGCGGCGACAGACGTTCGGCGCACCGATCATCGACAACCAGGGGATCGCCTTCCCGCTCGCCGACGTGGCCACCGAGCTGACGGCCGCGCGGCTGCTCACCTTCGAGGCGGCCCGGACCTTCGACAACGGCGGCGACGTCTCGGTGCTCGGCGCGATGGCCAAGCTCTATGCCAGCGAGGCCGCGCACCACGCGGTCGACGTGGCCGTGCAGGTGCACGGCGGCGACGGGTTCTGCAAGCCGTGCCGCGCGGAGCGGCTCTACCGTGACCAGCGGATCCTCGAGATCTACGAGGGAACCTCCGAGATCCAGCGCCTCGTGCTGGGCCGGGCGATCAAGTCCGAGGCGCAGGTGCCCGCATGACACCCGATGGGTGGCGGCTGTCGGTCAACTGGCCGGCGGGAGGCGACTACGACGTCCTCGACCTCGCCCACCAGCTGCACCCCGGCATACCGCACCACCCCAACCACCCGCCGTACGCCTTCAGCCTCACCAAGCAGCACGGCGAGGTGATGTACCCGGAGGAGGTCTCGGCGGCCGCGGAGCTGTTCACGACGAGCGGGCACGTCGGTACCCACATGGACGGGTTCTCGCACGTGTCAAAGGCGGGTCGCGTTCACGGGGGCCACGACATCGTGGCCAACCAGTCGTATGCCGCGGGCGTCGGGGTGCAGTCGATCCACGAGATGCCGCCGGTGCTGGCTCCCGGCCACCTCGTCGACGCGACAGTGGCGCTCGGGCGCGAGCTCACGCCGAAGGACGCCGTCGACGCCGACCTGCTCGAGTCGTGGTTCGCGTCGCGCCCGTCCCCGTCGCCCGGCTCGGTCGTGCTCGTTCGCACTGGATGGGACGCCAAGTGGAAAGACAACGCAGCCTTCCTCGGGACGCAGACCGGCGCGCCTGGGGTGGATCTCTCGGGGGCCCGGTGGCTCACCTCGCATGGCGTCGTGGCGACTGGCTGCGACACCGTCGCCTACGAGCTGTCCCCGGCCCCGTCGCTGCCGGTCCACGTGCACCTGCTCGTCGAGAGCGGCGTGCCGATCATGGAGGCGATGAACCTCGCGCCTCTCGCGCAGCGGCACGCGTACGAGTTCTTCTTCGTCGCGGCGCCCCTGCCGATCCGCGGGGGAACAGGGTCGCCCGTTCGGCCCTTGGCCTTCGTGGGCGCCTCCCAAGGGGAAGACTTGCCCGGTGACTCCTGACCTCACGCCGTCGCGCGCCACCACCACTCGCTCCGACCTGGGACGCCCGGGACCGGCTGAGGACGGCCGCCAGCCGATCCTCGACGCGGCCGCAAAGGTCTTCGCCGAGCGCGGCTACATCTCGACAACGCTCGACTGCATCGCCGACGAGCTGCGCTCCACGAAGGGCAGGATCTACCACTACTACCGGGGCAAGGCCGAGGTGTTCCTCGACGTCGTGCTGACCGGCATGCTTGAGCTGCACGCCGAGCTGGCGCCCATCGTCGAGGACGCCTCGCTGAGCCCGAGCGAGCGGCTCGCGAGGATGGTCCGCAAGCACGCATCGCAGATGATGGTGCGCAACTACGGGCAGAAGGTATCGGTGCAGGCGCTGGAGATGCGCAGCGTCCCCGAGATCGCTATCCACACCAGCGTGCTCGACGAGGTGTTCGGCCTCCGGCGCGCCTACGAGCAGCTCTTCGTCGACGCCGTCGACGCGGGCATCGCCTCCGGTGACTTCGCTCCCGTCGACAACCGGGTCGCGGTCAAGGCCGCCCTGGGATCCCTGAACTGGATCCCGATCTGGTACTCGCCAGAGCGCTCGACGCCCGAGGACGTCGAGCGCGTGTCCGACGTGTTCGCGAAGTTCGTCGTCGGTGGAATGAAGGGAAGCTGACCGCCCATGCCACAACCACCCGGCGACTTCTGGAGCGAGGTCGAGACGTGGAGTCGTGACCGCATCCGGTCGCACCAGCTCGACCGCCTCAGGGCGCAGCTCGCCTACGTCGGCGAGAGGTCTGACTACTACCGACGGACGTGGGCCGAGCTCGGCTTCGACCCGCACGACGTCCGCGAGCTCGACGACCTCGCCCAGCTGCCGATGGTGCGCAAGGCTGACTATGTCGCGAGCCTCGAGGAGGACTCACCGTGGGGCTCGATGCTCGCCGCCTCGCTCGACGACGTTCGCCGGGTGCACTTCTCCTCCGGTACGACGTCGACGCCCACCCCCGTGTGCTGGACCCAGCACGACCTCGACCGCTGGGCCGACCTCTACGCCCGGTCGGCGTACAGCCAAGGCGTGCGGGCCAGCGACGTCTACCAGTCGCTCTTCGGCTACGCGTGGTTCGTCGGCGGACTTGGCGTCACGGCCGCCTATGCCCGCATCGGCTGCACGGTCATCCCGGGCGGGTCGTCCGAGACGGAGCGTCAGATCACCGTCATGAGCCGCTACGGCACGACGGCGGTGAGCGGCACCCCGTCGTTCATGCTTCACCTGGCCGAGACGGCCGAGCGCGTGGGTCGACCGCTGACCGACAACACGGTGACGCGCATCCAGGTCGGTGGCGAGCCGGGAGGAGCCATCCCAGGCACCCGCAGGTCCATCGAGGAGCGTTGGGGCGCAAAGGTGTTCGATGGCTACGGTTCGCTCGAGTTCCAGCCCATCGCATGGGAGTGCGAGCACCAGCAGGGTGGCCACCTCGCCGAGGACTTCGCCTACGCGGAGGTCGTCGACGCCCTGACGGGAGACGCCGTCCCCGACGGCACTCCCGGGGTGCTCGTCCTGACGCACCTCGACAAGCAGGCCGCGCCCTTCGTGCGCTGGTGGACCGGTGACGTCGTGGTCCGCGACTCGACCCCGTGCTCGTGCGGCCGCACCCTGAGCCGCCTGCCGGGCGGTGTGGTCGGCCGCGGTGACGACATGCTCGTCGTCCGTGGCGTCAACCTCTTCCCAAGCGCCATCGAGAACGTTGTGCGCCACACGCCCGGGCTCAACGGCGAGCACCAGATTGTCATCGACAACGACGTCACCGACCCGGTGACCGGATACCTCACCGGGATCAAGCTCCGCGTCGAGACCGACTCGGGTGCCGCCTGCCACGTGGCCCACGACCTCGGCCTGGCGATTCGCGCGGAACTGGCGGTTCGCGCCCTCGTCGAGACGGTGCCCTCGGGCACCCTCGCGCGCAGCACCCACAAGTCGAAACGCGTCGTCCGGGAGTAGCCCCGGGCCCCACACCAGGCGCCGCCCCGACGGTCGGGACGGTAAATGCCGACACGCCCGCAGGGCGCCCACGAACGGCCCTCGGGCCAGAGGAGGTCAGACCGATGAGCAAGGACGTCTTCATCGTCAGCGCGGTGCGCACCCCGCACGGGAAGTACGGCGGTTCGCTGCGCGACGTCAGGGTCGTCGATCTGGGCGGCATTGCCGGGGCCGCGGCCCTCGACCGGTCCGGAGTCGGCGCCGACGACATCGGTGAGGTCGTCGTCTCCAACTGCCGGCAGGCCGGCAACGGGCCGAACCCCGGCCGGCAGGTCGCCTTCAAGGCGGGCATCCCTGAGCCGGTGCCGGCGCAGACCATCAACATGGCGTGCGCCTCCGGCCTCAAGGCGATCCAGCTGGCAGCCAACGCGATTTGGCTCGACGAGAGCGGGTTCACCCTGGCCGTCGCCGCGGAAAGCATGTCGACGATGCCCTACATCGCCTCGCACTCCCTGCGCTGGGAAGGTGTCCGCCGAGGGGACATCCTGCTCGCTGACGGCTGGCGCGACGGCGGCACCGACCCCATCTGCGGGATGAATATGGGGCAGACCGCGGAGAAGGTGGCCCAGGAGTTCGGCATCGAGCGCGCGGCCCAGGACGCATGGTCGGCGCGCAGCCACCAGCGACTCCAGGCTGCCTGGTCGGACGACCGACTCCGCGACCAGGTCGTCGAGGTGGTCCACGAGCGCGGGACGCTGTCGCAGGACGAGACCTACCGCCCGGACTCGACGGTGGAGAAGCTCGCGACGCTGCGGCCCTCATTCCAGCAAGACGGGACGGTCACCGCGGGCAACTCGAGCCAGATGTCCGACGGTGCCGCGGCCGTCGTGCTCGCTGGCGAGGAGGCGGCCCAGTCTCGTGGTCTGCGCCGGCGTGCGCGCCTCGTCTCCTTCGCCGCAGTCGGGGTCGACCCGACGATGATGGGCGTCGGGCCGACGGCGGCCATCCCTGAGGCGCTCAAGCGAGCCGGCCTGACGATCGAGGACATCGACCTCTTCGAAATCAACGAGGCCTTTGCGGCGCAGATCGTGCAAAACGTCCGTGTCCTCGGGCTCGACGAGGAGCTAGTTAACGTGAACGGGGGAGGGATCGCCCTCGGCCACCCGACAGGGCAGAGCGGGACGCGCATCGTCGTCAGCCTGCTCCACGAGCTCGAGCGCAGAGGCGGGCGCTACGGCGTCGCCAGCCTCTGCGTCGGGGGCGGCCAGGGCATTGCGGCGATCATCGAGAGGATCGACGCATGAGTGACCTGAGCCGGGTCGACGGGCTCGTGGTGGCCGTTGCGGGAATGGGACCCATGGGCCGCGGCATCGCCCGCGTCTTCGACCGGGCCGGCGCGAAGGTCATCGTGTCCGACCTCGATGTCGACCTCGCCGAGCAGGGCCTCGCGCAGATCCGGGCCGAGGCCGACAAGGACGGCGAGGTGTGCTCGGTGCAGGCAGCCACCCTGCGCGACTCTCTCGAGGCGGCCGACCTCTTCATCGAGGCCATCGTGGAGAACATGGCCGCGAAGGAGCGGCTGCTGGCTGAGGTGCGTGACGCCGGCCGGCCGGACCTGATCGTCGCCTCGAACACGTCGTCCCTGAGCATCGGGGAGATGGGCGGTGCCTTCGGCGATCCCGGACGCGTGCTCGGTCTGCATTTCTTCAACCCACCGACGAGGATGCGTCTCGTCGAGGTCATCGTCGGTGGCGCGACCCGTCCCGACGTGGTGGAGCGCGCACTTTCGATCGTCAAGGCCGTCGGCAAGACCGCCGTCGCTTGCACCGACTCGCCAAACTTCGTCGTCAACCGGGTCTGCCGTCCGCTCTACTACGAGGCGCAGCTCCTCACGGTCGAGGGGGTCGAGGCGGCAGTCGTCGACGCAGGCGCCCGGGAGGGACTCGGCCATCGGATGGGGCCGCTCGAGCTGCTCGACTTCACCGGGCTCCAGACGCACCTCGCATCGTCCGAGACGGCACTACGGGAGTTCGGGGACCCGCGGTACCGCCCGATTCCCAAAGTGCGCGGCCTCGTTCGCTCGGGCGCCACGGGCCGGGCGGCCGGACGGGGCTTCTACGACCACCGCGCTGAGGACCCTCGCGCCGCGCGAAGCCGTGTGGTCCGGGAGCCGGTCACGCCGTCGGCCCCCGGCAGCCCCGAGACTGTGCGCGTGCTGGGGCCGGATGCGGCGTCCCTCGCGGGGCACCCGTCGGTGGCGACCGTCATGGCCGACGGCACGTCAGTCGACCCCTCGGTCGGCACGGTCGTCTACTCCTGCCTCGATGCCCCGTCCGCCGCCGACCTGGACGAGCTCGGCGCCCTTGCGCGCAGGCCGGAGGTCGCAGTCTTCGTCGACTCGTCCGACCCCGGGTGGGCGCGGGTGCTGCCTGACAATGTCGGCTGGGTCCGGTTGCACCGGTGGCGCGAGGCGCTGTTCGCCGAGGTCGTCGAGGACGAGGTGGCGGGCGTTCGGCGACACCCAGGCACCGACCGGCTCCTCGACGTCGTCGGTGCGAAGGCCATCCGCGTCCCTGCTCTCCCGGGCCTAGTCGTCGACCGTCTTGCACACTGCCTGGCCAACGAGGCCTTTGCCGTTCTGGAGGAGGGAACCGCGACCGCAGACGACATCGACACGGCACTGCGCCTCGCGATGAACCATCCGAGCGGACCGATCGAGTACGTCGAGACCGTCGGGATCGGACAGGTCCACACGAGCCTGCGGGCGATGCTCTCCGCCTTCGGCGACCCGCGCTACCGTCCGACGCAGCTCATGCGACGTCGCGTGATCGGGCTTGGGCGCGCCGGATGACGGTGCCCCAGCCCCTGCGGGGACGCGTCGTGGTCGACCTGAGCCAGTACATCGCCGGCTCGGTCTGCGGTCAGGTGCTCGCGGACTTCGGAGCTACCGTGGTCAAGGTCGAGCCCCCGGACGGTGACCCCTCTCGCAGGCTTGCCCGGACCCGCCACGGCAGCGTCTACTTCCGGTACTACAACACCGGCAAGTCGAGCGTCCGGCTGTCGCTCGCGGAGTCGGCCCACCGCGACGAGCTGGAGCAGCTGCTTGCCGCGGCCGACGCCGTCGTCATGAACTTCAGCCGCGCGACGCTGCTCAAGCACGGCCTGGACTGGGCGTCGCTCCACACGCGGCATCCGAGACTCGTCGTGACGATGGTGACGAGCTACGGCGCGGACGACCCGCGGACAGCGTTCGACACCATCGCGCAGGCCGCGAGCGGCTTCGGCCACGTCAACGCCGACGCCGACGGGACGCCCCGGGTGTCGGCCGGCTATCCGACCGACGTCTTCTCCGGACTCCATGCCGGCCTATCCACCGCCATGGCCCTGCTCGACGAGGCCGTCGTCGACGGTGTGCTCATCGACGCCGCGATGGTCGAGGTGGCCATGACGGCGCTCGTCGGGCCCATGACGCTCTGGGCCGCCGAGGAGGGAACGTCGGCCACAGGGCAAGGCAACCGCGACTCGGCGACCTGCCCGTCCAATATCTTCGCGTGCGCCGACGGACATGCCTACGTGTATGCCGGACTCGACCGTCACTGGGCGCGGCTCGCTCCCGTTGTCGGCGGCCCGGAGGCTCCGCTCGCAGAGCGGCTCGCGGACCCTGTCCGTTTCGAGGCTCCGGTGGCGAGGTGGGCGCAGCGGCTGACGGTCGCGGAGGTCTGCTCCACGCTGGCCGACGTCGGAATCCCCGCAGGACCCGTGGTCGACCCCGTGTCCGCGCTCGCGACCCTCCACTCCACCCGTCCCGATGCGGTCGTGGTCCCCGACGACCACGGTGCGGGCGTCCCCCAGTACCCCGTCACCTTCTCCGGCAGCCGCATCCCGCGTGCTGCCGCACCAGCCGACCATCAAGCCGCGAGGAGCCCCAGATGACCGCATCGGCCGCCTCCCCCAAGGACCCCCGAGTGCTCGCAGCCTCGTGCCTCGACGGGATCTCGGCTCTCGTCAGCGGAGCCGGGTCGGGTATCGGGCGCGCCACCGCGCTACGCCTCGTCGAGCTCGGCGCGGTGGTCACCGGTGTCGGCCGCCACGCGGAGTCGCTCGACGAGACCCGCGGAATGTGCGCCGACCCCGGGCGCTTCGTGACCGCGGCCGTTAACGTGCGAGACGCCGACGCCGTAACCGACCTTGTGACCCGGGTGGGCGAGGACCGCGGCATCGACCTGCTGGTCAACAATGCCGGCGGCCAGTTCTTCGCCCCGGCGACGCAGATCACCGACGGGGGGTGGGCCGCCGTCATCGACCTCAACCTCACGGCGATCTTCCGGATCACCCGGGCCGCGCACCCCTACCTCGCGGCGGCACGCGGGAGCGTCGTCAACATGTCGCTCTCGGGGGTGGAACGCGGGGGGATGGGGATGGTGCACTCGATCGCCGCCCGCGCCGGCGTCCTCGGGATGACGCGCACGCTCGCGCTCGAGTGGGCCGGCGACGGCATACGGCTCAACTGCATCGGGCCTGGCACGGTGGTGACGGTCGCGCTGACGGGCGAGGGGCAGGACCACGTTCTCGGCAACCTCGTCGACAAGGCGACCCCGATGCGGCGTGACACCTCGCCCGAGGAGGTAGCCGAGCTCGTGGCCTTCCTCGCCAGCCCGGCCGGCGCCCTGATGACAGGACAGCTGATCCAGATCGACGGCGGAGCCCACCTCGGACGCGGCCTGCACATGCTCTCCGAGGCGTACCAGTGATCGTCCCGAGCGGGCTGGCCGGGGCGGTGCGCGTGCACGTCACGCCGGGGTCCCGGGTCTACATCGGCAACTTCGGGGCGCAGCTGTTCTGCGTGGGCCACGAGCTCATCCGCCTGGGAATCCGAGACGTCGACGCCGTCATCGCCTCCGGAGGCCTGCTGCTCGACCAACTCATCGGGGCGGGGACGCTGCGATCCGCGACCTTCGGACACTGCTGGAGCCCGGTCGGCCCCAGCCCGGCGTGGAACTTCCGGCGGCTGGCCGAGGGTGGCTACGACGGGTGCGCCGTCTCGGAGATGAGCCTCGGCACTCTCACGGCCGCCCTGACGGCGGGGGCGTGGGGAGTGCCGTTCATGCCAGTGCACTCGCTGCCGGGCACCGGTTTCGCCGACGAGGACTGGACCCGCGGCCGGGTCGATCACGTGCGCACGAGGTTCGGCGACGCCGACGTCGTTGAGGCGATCGCCCCCGACGTGGCCTTCGTCCACGCCGACGCCGTCGACGGAGAGGGCAACGCGGCGATCCGCGGCCCGCTCGGCGAGGTGCTGGTTGCTGCGCAAGCCTCGTCGAGGGTCGTGATCGTCGCAGAGGAGCTCGTCAGCGCCGACGCCGTGCAGGAGATCGGGATTTCGATTCCCGGCATCCTCGTGGACGACGTCGTCGTGCAGGCGGGGGCGGTGCGTCCCGACGGAGCCATCGGCCGCTACCCGCGTGACGTCGAGGGCTACGAGAGCTACACCGCCGCCTCGGCCACCCAGAAGGGGTTCGAGCAGTGGCGCCGGTCCCTGCTCCCGGCCGGAGGTGCCGCGTGACCGCTGACCCCCCCGAGACTACGGACGCCACAGGGACGCTGGAACTGCGTGACCCCCTCGCCGTCGAGTTCCTTATCCGTGCCGCGCGGGAGTTCCGTCGTGGCGGCTGGGTCTTCACCGGTTTTCACTGGCCGGTCCTGGCGGGACAGCTGGCCCACCGGCTCGAAGGCAGCCCCTTCAGGCAGGTCTTCGAGGCGGGCGCCGTCACCGACCACGCAGCCGCAGTCGTCCCCACGAGCACCACGGACTATGCGGCATACGAGAACGCGATCACGTATGCCGGCAGCACCGCGGACGTCCTCCTCGCCATGGCGCGCCGCCTCGACCGCGTCGTCCTCGACGCGAGCAACGTCGACCTCTCGGGAAGGGTCAACTCCTCGATCATCGGCCCAGCCGAGCGACCTGCGGTGCGGCTGCCTGGCGGCGGGGGCGCGCCCGACATCGCCGCCCGTGCCCGTGAGCTCGTCTGGCTCTTCGGGTCGCCGAGCTTGTCGCGCCTCCACGCTCGCCTCGAGCACGTGACTGCGGCGCCCGGGCCGCACACGCTCGTCCGGATGCACAGCCGTTGGGGCATCCTGCGACTCGGCGCGTACCCGTCGCTGGAGGAAGTGGCCGAAGTCCCCGGAGCCGGCGACTTCACGGACGCCCTGCTCGGCCTTGGGGTTGACGTGTCTCAGCCGGCGATGCGGCCCGCGAGCAGCGCCGACGAGCGCGCCGCCGCCGTCGACCTGTTCCTGGAGGCCGCCGGCCGCGGGTACGCGGTCGCACGCCGGGCCGTCGGACGGAGGGCGGCATAATGGCCGTCGGCGCCTCGAGCGACGTGGGCGCCACCGAGCTGCGTCGGGTCGAGATCGACGTGACCGACGGACTGCGCCGCGACTATGACCGCCTGACCGGTGCGGTCGGACCCGACCCGTCGATCGGCCTGTGGGTCGTGATCGCCCGTCGTGCCCTGGCCGGGTGCGGCCCGATCCCCGCGGGCGGGGTGCTCCTGTCGCTGACCGTGTCATGTGAGGGCGGTCCGGCGCAGGAGCCGGGACGGGTGACCGTCGACGTGCGGCGGCACGAGCGCACCACGAGCGACGGCCGGCGGTTTGTGACGGTCACGTGCGACATCGCGGACAACGCGACGGTCACCTTCGTGCTGCTCCTCCCGGTCTCTGGGAGCGGACCCGGCGGCCACCCCGCTGGCCACATCGACAATCGTGACCCCGACGTGGGGGAGCCGCCGTCGACTCCTCCGAGCTACGGACCCGTCACGACCGACCTGGCGGTGACCACGGCCTGGTCACGGCTGACCCACGACGCCAACCCGCTGCACACCAGTGAGACGTATGCCGCCGGGTCGCGCTTCGGGGTGCCGATCGTCCACGGCCACTACCTCGCGGCCCTCGTCGGCGAGCGCCTGGATCGAGAGAACGGATCTCGACCGCTGTCCTTCGCGTGCGACTTCGTCGCGCCGGTGCCGGTCGGGGCGTCCATCGAGCTCGACATCGACGTCACCGCCGGGAACGTCACGGGCGAGGTGCGCCGTTTTGGCGCCACCGCGGTCCGCGTCACCGGTCACACCAACCGGTACGAGGACCCGAGATGAGGGTGACGACCCCCCCGCTGATCGGCGAGCGCAGCGACTGGCACGTCCCGCAGAAGAGCGTGCTCGAGTACGCAGGCGCGGCCAGGGACCTCAACGACGGCACGGCATGAGCGTCGTCGACGGATCGGGAATCACCGTCCTGTCGGGCCAGGCGCGGACCTGGAGGCCCGACCGGGCGGCATACGCGTGCACGGCGAGATGGTCGCCGAGCGCAGCCTGGTCGTCGAGCGGGGCCTGGCGGTCCGTCTCGCCGAGGTGCTCGGCGCGGACCATCCCGCGTACTTCGACGTCGCGGCGGCCGCCGCCGCGGGCCTGCCCGCCGGGTCGACCGTCCCCATCATGGGGTTCGTGCTGCCCGCCTGGGGTTTCTTCGTCGACCTGCCCCGCAACTCGGGCCAGCCCGCTCCGGACGCCGTCGCCGAGTGTCAGCAGTGGTGCGGCACCGACCAGCCGTTGGTCCATGCGACCCAGGGCTTCACCTTCTCGAACCCCTGGTCGTCGGGGAGGTGGTGCTGGCGCGGACCCGGATCGTGCCCCTTCGCGTCGCCGAGTCGCGAGGTCGGCGCCTGCACTTCACTGACGTCAGCACCGACCTCAGCGACGACCGCGACCAGCACGTGCTCACCTCTGACATGGGTCTCGTGGTCATCGAGCCCCCCGAGCCGAAGGAGAAGTCATGACCGACGACGTCTCGACAGACCACCCCGAGCAGTACCTGGCATCGTCGCCGGCCGTGTTGACCAAGCGCCGTGGTGCGGTCACCGTGCTGACGATCAACCGTCCCGAGGCTCGCAATGCCCTCAGCACGGTCGTCCTCCGCGGTCTCGTCGACGGACTGGCTGCGGCCGAGGACGACCCCACCGTCCGCGCCGTCGTCATCACGGGAGGGCCCAAGATCTTCGCGTCGGGCGCCGACGTGCGCGAGCTGCGGGCAACGACGCCGAGCCGCTACCTACTCTCCGAGCGGCAGAAGGCATGGCCCGCCTTCGCCTCGTTCCGCAAGCCGCTCATCGCGGCCGTCGCCGGTTACGTGCTGGGAGGCGGCTGCGAAATCGCCTTGAGCTGCGATTTTATCGTCGCCGGCGACTCGGCCGTGCTGGGGCAGCCGGAGATCCGGCTCGGCATCATCCCCGGCGCGGGAGGCACGCAACGCTGGGCCCGCGTCTGCGGCCGGTTCCAGGCCGCCGAGCTCGTGCTCGCGGGGCGCAACGTCGACGCGTGGACGGCTCACCGTCTGGGCCTCGTCAACCATGTCGTGCCGACCGAGCTCGTCGTGGAGGCAGCCGTGGCGCTAGCCGAGGAGGTCGCGGGCTTCAGCCCAGTGGCCGAGCGCCTCGGGAAGGCGGCCCTGCGGGCCTCCGAGGAGGTGGGGGTGACGGCCGGCCTCGACTTCGAGCGCTCCCAACTGGCAGTCCTGCTCTCGTCAGAGGACCACTTTGAGGGAATCGACGCCTTCCTCGAGAAGAGACCGGCGCAGTTTCGTGGCGAGTGAGACGAAGGAGTCATTGATGCACAGCGACGTCAGAATGATCACGATCCGCGGCGGAGAGGCGGGCGGACCCGGCGCGTCCCTGGCCGAGAGGACACGGCACGAGCTCGAGCCGGCCCTCGCAGCGGTCAGACGCGGAAGCGCGCTGCTCCTCGTCATCGACGTTGAGCGAAACGCCTGGGACTGGCAGTGGGACGGGACGCGGCTGTCCTCGCGTCGCATCGCCGCCGACCACCACGACCTTGTCGTCCGTCTCCTGTCGGCGACGGTGCCGGTCGTCGTCCGCCTCGACGGGACCGTCTCCGGCCTCGGTCTCGCGCTCGCGCTGGCCTGCGACCTGCGCTTCGTCACCGACGGTGCCCGCGTCCGGGTCGGACCGGCCGCCTCTGCGGCCGCGGTCGTGACGGGGCTGCCATGGCTGCTACGCGACCGACTCGGGTCGTCGCGGGCCATGGAGCTGATGCTCACCGGCCGCGAGCTCGACGCCGCGCAGGCCCGGACCGTGGGGCTGGCCAGCGACGGGTCCTTTGAGGACGCCGTGCAGGCCCTCGGTTCGGCCCCGCCGGCGGTGACGTCCGCGCTCGTCCGGAGCCTATCGGGGCCAGCGGTGACGGCATGCAGCGAGCACCTCGCTTACGAGGCCTGGCTCGGCGAGCTGGCCACGTCAGGGGGCGACCGTGCGTGAGCCCCGGACCGGACCCCGGGCCGCCATGCAGGACCACGACCTCGAGGTGCTGCTGCGCACACCGCTGCACGAGGCCATGGGCATCCGGGCGGTCGACCGTGTCATCCCCGACGCCGGGGTGTCGTTCGAGGTGACCGACGCGCTGGCGAACAACTCCCGCATGCTCCACGGCGGCCTCGTCGCGACCGCCCTCGACGTGGCCGCGGCGTATGCGATCTTCCCGACGCTGGCGGCACACGAGGTCGTCCTCACCACCTCGCTGGCCATCTCCTTCCTGCGGCCCGCCCCGATCGGCTCCCGGCTCGTCGCCAGGGCCGAGGTCGTGCGACGGGGCCGCGACACGGCCTTCCTCCGTAGTGAGGTGTGGCTGGGGAAACGCCTTGTGGCGACGGCGCAGGTCGTCAAGTCCGTCGTGGACCTCGACGAGTGGGTCCCGGCGTGAGCGGCTCGACGGTCCTCGTCGTCGGCGCCAGCGGTCTCGTCGGCGCCGCCGCCGCCCGCGCCTTCGCCGAGGAGGGGCACCGGGTCGTCGCGGTGTCGCGGCGGGCGCCCGAGGGCGTCGGCGACGTCGAGCACGAGAGCGTCGACCTGCGTGATGCTGATGCGGTCCTGGCCATGGCCGCTCGCCACCGCGGGATCACCCACGTCGTCTACGCCGCGGTGCACGAGATGCCGGGCCTAGTCGCGGGGTGGAAGGCGCCCGAGCAGATGAGCACGAACCTCGCGATGATGCGCAACCTGCTGACGGCCCTCGACCAGCACGCCGTCCTGGAGCACGTCACGGCGCTGCAGGGCACCAAGGCCTACGGGGTGCACCACCACCCCATCCGGATCCCGGCGCGCGAGTGCGAACCGCGCGACCCGCACGACAACTTCTACTGGCTGCAGGAGGACCTGCTGCGCGAGCACGCCGAGCGTCACGGCCACGCCTGGACGATCTTCCGCCCCCCGCTTGTGCTCGGCCCCAACCACGGCGTCGCGATGAACGTGCTGCCGGTGATCGGCCTGTATGCCGCCCTGTGCCGTGAGGAGGGCCGCCCGCTGTCCTACCCGGGCGGCCCCTCTTACGTCGCCGAGGCGCTCGACTGCCGGCTGCTCGCCGACGCCCTCGTCTGGGCCGCGACGTCGCCGCCCGCGTGGGGTGAGCACTTCAATCTCACTAACGGAGAGGTGTTCGAGTGGCGCGACGTGTGGCCAGCCCTCGCCGGCGCCGTCGGCCTCGAGGCGGGGCCGGACGAGCCGATGAGCCTGAGTGCCTGGATCGCTCGTCGTTCCACGCGGTGGAACGACATCGTGCTTCGTGAGGGCCTGCGCCGGCTGACGGTCGCGCAGGTCGTCGGGGAGTCCCACCACTACGCCGACTTCCAGTTCGCCCATCGCGCCGACGTCCCGCCGCCTCCGGCCTTGATGAGCACGATCAAGCTCCGCCGAGCCGGCTTCCACGGAGTCATGAACACCTCTGAGTCGATGGTTCACTGGCTTGGTGTCCTTGCGGAGCGTCGGGTGATCCCTCATGTCGCGTGAGATGCCCTTGAATGAATCGTCCAACAGCAGAAGGGTCTTCCGGTGCCACCTAGCTTGATACCTCCCGTCGTCACGGAGCAGCCGGCGCTCGCCGTACTGCGCCAGGAGGTTCGCGCGTTCCTGGCCGAGCAGATCGACGCCGGTGTTTTCGTCCCGCACGTGGACACGTGGCTGACCCGTTGGAACCGTGAGTTCACTCGTGAGCTCGGACGCCGCGGTTGGCTCGGCATGGTCATACCGAAGGAGTACGGCGGCCAGGGCCGCACCTACCTCGAGCGGTTCGTCGTCACGGAGGAGCTTCTCGTCGTTGGTGCCCCTGTCGCGGCCCACTGGGTGTCCGAGCGCCAGATCGGCCCCTCGTTGCTGCGCTACGGCACCGAGGAGCAGAAGCACGCCTATCTTCCGGGCATCAGCGGGGGCGAGGTCGTCTTCGCCATCGGCATGAGCGAGCCCGACTCGGGCTCCGACCTGGCCAGCGTGCGCACGCGCGCCGAGCAGGTCGACGGCGGGTGGCGCCTCACGGGCACCAAGGTCTGGACGTCAGGCGCCCACGAGGCGGACGCGTTCTTCGCCCTGGCCCGGTCGGCGTCACTCGACCCGGCGCACCGCCACGACGGGCTCAGCCAGTTCATCGTTGACCTGGGGGCGCCGGGCGTCGGGATCCGTCCGATCATCTCGATGGGTGGCGACCACCACTTCAACGAGGTCCACCTCGACGGCGTCTTTATCCCGAACAACCGCGTGCTCGGGGAGCCTGGGCAGGGCTGGGGCCAAGTTACCTCCGAGCTGGGCTATGAGCGCAGCGGTCCCGAGCGGGTCCTCTCGACGTACCAGCTCCTCGCCGTGGCCGCTTCGGCCATGCACGACGGCCGTCTCCCGCAGGACGCCGGCCTCGGCCGGCAGGTGGCACGGCTTGCTGCGCTGCACCAGATGTCCTTCGCCGTCTCGAACGCGCTAGAGGCGCACGAGGACGCCGACACGGCCGCCGCGGTCGTTAAGGTCCTCGGCACGACCGGGGAGGGTGACGTGGCCGAGTACGTTGACAAGCTCACAGCGAGCGGGTGGGGCGAGGACGGGCAGCTCTCCTCGCTGCTCCACGCCGCACTGATCCAACGGCCGGGCTTCACCCTGCGAGGCGGGACCAACGAGATTCTGCGCGGCGTCATCGCCCGCGGACTAGGGATGCGCTGATGACCGACTTCAAAGACCTCGTGGCCGATCGCGGCGCGGATCGCGACCTTGTCGCGATGCTCGAAGACTTCTTCACCGCCCACCGCGCCCGCAGGGCTGCCGGCACCGCACTCGTGGAGTTCGACACCCGCCTGTGGCGGCGCCTCGATGACCTCGGCCTCACCCGCCTGACAGCGAGTGAGGTGCAGGGCGGCAGCGGCGGCTCGTGGGCGGATGCCGCAGCCCTCCTCGGGCTCGCTGCCGGTGCGGCTGCGGCGGTCCCGCTGGCCGAGCACGACGTCCTCGCGGGCTGGTTGCTCTCCGCCGCAGACCTGCCCAACGACGGGAGACTGCGCACGGTGTGCCGGCCGGATGCCGCTGGGGTCGCCCTCAACGTCACCTGGGCGCGCGAGGCGAGCTGCATTGTGGCGCTCTGGGAGGACCGCGACGATTGGCGGGTCGCGGACGTCGATATTGCGAGGGTCACGGTGACCGAAGGGCGCAACTTCGCCGGGGAGCCCTGCGACACGGTGGAGTTCGACCTCGCCGACCTCGAGTCGGGGACGCTGGTCGACCACGAGATCGGCGAGCAGTTCCACCTGCGCGGCGCCCTCGCCCGGTCGGCACAGGTGGTCGGGGCCATGGAGCGTGTGGTCGAGATCGTCCTGACCCATACCGCCGAGCGCACGCAGTTCGGGCGACCGATCGGCCGGTTCCAGGCGGTCCAGCACCTTGTGGCGGAGATAGCATGCGAGACGGCGCTCGCACGAACCGCCACCGATGCTGCCGTTGCCCGCGCCTCGATGTCCGGCTGGCGGGACCCAGGCATGCTCTTCGCGGTCGGTGTCGCCAAGTCGTGCGTCGGCCACGCCTCGACCGTCGTCGTCCGTGGCTCCCATCAGGTGCTCGGGGCCATCGGCACGACACTCGAGCACGAGCTCCACGTACTGACCAATCCGATCCTCGCCCGTCGCGGCGAGTTCGGTTCGGTCCACGAGTGGGACCAGACGCTGACCGCGCTCGCCGCATCCGCCGGGCACCACGGTCTCTGGTCGCTCATCACGACCGGACGGGCAACCCCCCCGGGCCACCCACCCAACCCGGCACTCTGATTCGATGTGGAGCCGGGTCACCTGTGACGCGGCGTTACCTCGAACATCAGAAGGACAAGGAGATCCGCACATGACCGAGGTTCGCTACAACGTCAGCGACGGCGTCGCCGTCATTACCCTCGACGCACCCGACCGTCGCAATGCCCTGTCGGTCCCAATGGCGCGCGAGCTCATCGACGCGGCACGGACGGCTGACGCCGACGACGCGGTCGGAGCCGTCGTCGTGACCGGTGGCGCCCACTTCTGCGCCGGAGCGGTCCGCAGCGTCCTAGCAGACACCGGTCGGGATCCCGTCGAGGACGAGGCGTACCGCAACCTCGAGACCGTCTACCGCGCCTTCACGACGATCGGTGACATCACGGTGCCGACCGTGGCAGCCGTGCGCGGCGCCGCCGTCGGGGCCGGCCTTAACCTCGCACTCGCCACCGACCTGCGCATCGTCAGCCGTACCGCCCGCCTGCTGCCCGGCTTCGCGCAGATCGGTATCCACCCCGGAGGCGGCCACTTCACCCTGCTGGACCGCGTCGCCGGCCGTGAGGCGGCAGCCGCGATGGGCCTCTTCGGCGAGGAGGTCAATGGCGACCGCGCCGTCGCGTTGGGACTCGCCTGGGCGGCATACGACGACGCAGACGTCGAGGAGCGCGCCCTCGCGGCGGCGGCCCGCGTCGCCGCCGACCCCGCCCTGGGCCGCCGCATGGTCGCGAGCTTCCGGCGCGAGACGGCACCGGGAGGCATGCCCTGGGACGTGGCCGTCGAGCTCGAGCGGTCCCCGCAGATGTGGTCGCTCCGCCGCAAACACGAATCCTGACCACGTCACACTGCGGACAGCGGGCGGGAAGGGGCCACCCGAGCACATCGTCCAGCAGATCGTCGGCCACAGCGGCATCGACGTCACGATGACGATCTACGCCCACACCTCACTGGAGGAAAAGCGGAAGGCCCTGCGCCTCCTCGGCGAACGGCTGGCGTGATGCCCCCGGTTGCCCGTCTGCTGTCAGAAATCGCTGTCAACCGGCCTCGGGAACCAAGAACCGCAAGCCACGCGTGGCGCTGACCTGCGGTATTGGTGGTGGCCAGGGGCGGGTCGAACCGCCGACCTTCCGATTTTCGGGCGGAGGATCGAGTGGGCCGGATCCGTACGGACCCAGAGGTCCAGATTCGCCGACGGCATGCCAGCCCTCCCGAGGACTCTCCGTGGCCTCATTTCTAGTCTCATTCGTGTGCGTTCAGGGCGGTTCCTGTAGGGCCTTGTGGATCGCCGTTGAGCGTGTCTGAATGCTTGCAACCCTCGATGAATCCCGCGGGGCAGACCTCGAAAGCGTGTGTGGGGGAGACTCCACCGTGGGTTCAAATCCCACCGCCACCGCCAACTGGCTTTATCACCAATGTGGATCAGCTAGTAGCGTGTCGCCTCTAATTTGATGGGTATGTGTGATCGGCTGTTCTGGTTGATACTCGACCAGAAGGAGTTGACGGCGTGCCTCGTCCGAAGGAGTTCACGGTCACCTT
>JAABUT010001576.1_pt1 | contig 25505 bp, 21 predicted proteins | sample 5559281 | NCBI WGS metagenome assembly JAABUT01 (sample SAMN10711880, study PRJNA513359) | rock metagenome | isolation source: Antarctica rocks | place: Antarctica: Victoria Land, Ricker Hills nord | collected 2016-01-04
CGCCGGACATCGGGGACTGGCTACTGCGCCTGCTTGTATGGTTGGAAATCCGGCCGGGCTGATGGCCATCCGCCCTTACAGGTAAGCGGCGACCGAGAAGAAGATGCTGCGCCCGGGGTTTACCTAGTAAAGCGGTGTCGTGCCGCCGAATACGCTCGCCAGGCCGATCAGGCTGCGGTCATTGGCGAGGTTGTTCACGTTTACGCGAAATTCGAGGGTGCGTCCGTTCAGAATCGGCGTCTTGTAGCCGACGGTGAGGTCGGCGAAGCCTAAGGCTGGCTGGACAGGTGACCTCTGCCCGCGGTGGCCCCGCCTACTCTGACCCGGCCCCAGGCTCATCTGCCCATAGGGCCGGGCGGCAGAAGGGTGTGACGGCATGGTAGACAGGTGCCGCGCCCCGGAGGACCCGCCCAGCCTTGAGGGGCGCCACGAACACGCGAGCGCAGCGCAGGATGGCATACGGAGGCACGATCACGGCGTCCTCTACCTCCTCGTAAGCCCCGTAGCGGGGGGATGACCAGCCCCAATCACGTGGTCCAGGCAAAACCTTGATGCGTCATGGCCCGAAGATGAGGCATGGCGGACTCAGTCGAACGGCCAGCCCACCCGGAACACGCGTGTGACACAAAAGCTTCGCGCCCGTCAGATGCGGCGCGCTGTTAACTACAACCATGCACTATGTCGCCCTGGCCACCGACTACGACGGCACCATCGCCCACCATGGCGAGGTTGACCCGCCCACCCTGGCCGCGCTGGAGCGCCTGCGCGGCGCCAGCCGCCGGCTGATCCTGGTCACGGGCCGGGAGCTGGATGACCTGATCCGCTGCATGGACCGCCTGGACCTGTTCGACCTGGTAGTCGCCGAGAACGGCGCGCTGCTGTACTGGCCCGCCACCAAGCAGGAGCGGACGCTCGCCGCCCCACCGCCGCCCGAGTTCGCCGAGCGGCTGCGGGCCGCAGGCGTTCAGCCCTTGTCCGTCGGGCGCGTGATCGTCGCAAGCTGGGAGCCGAACGAGGGCAAGGTGCTCGCCACCATACGCGACATGGGGCTGGAGCTGCAGATCATCTTCAACAAGGGTGCCGTGATGGTGCTACCCGCCGGCGTCAACAAGGAAAGCGGCCTGCGCGCGGCGCTGGAGGAGTTGGAGGTGTCGCCGCGCAACGTGGTCGCGGTCGGGGACGCCGAGAATGACTTCGCCTTCCTGAACCTGTGCGGCATGCCCGTCGCGGTGGCCAACGCCCTGCCGCGCCTGAAGGACGCCGCCGCCTTGGTGACGCAGGGTGAGCGTGGGGAGGGCGTCGCAGAACTGGTGGACCGCTGGCTGGCCGACGACCTGGCCGATGTGGACGAGACCAACACCCGGCAGCACGTGCCGCTGGCGGACGGGCTGGACGGCGCGCCGGGCCTGGACCTGATCCCGGTCCGGCAGAGTCTGCTGCTGACTGGCACGTCCGGCGGCGGCAAGAGCACCTTGACCACTGGGCTGCTGGAGCGACTGGCCGCGCACGATTTCCAGTTCGTGGTGATGGACCCCGAAGGTGACTACGAGGGCATGGGCGATGCTGTCGCCATCGGCAGCCAGCAGGCGCCGCCGCGGACGGAGGAGGTGCTGGAGGTGCTGCGCAAGACAGCCACGTCCGTCGCGGTGAACCTGATGGGCATCAAGCTGGAGGACCGTCCGGGCTACCTCGCCGGGCTGCTGCCGGAGCTGCTTGCCTTGCGGGAGCGCACCGGGCGCCCGCACTTCGTGGTTGTGGACGAGGCGCACCACATGCTGCCCGCCACCTGGGACCCCGGCGCGACGGCGCTGCCCAGGGGCCTGAAGGGCTTCATGTTCGTCACTGTGAAGCCGGAGGCGCTGTCCCCGCGCACGCTGGACTGCGTGGACCGGGTGCTGGCGGTGGGCGACGAGGCACGGGCGGCACTGGCAGCCTATGCCCGCGCGCACGGCCTCCCGGAACCCGGCGGCGAGGCGGGCGTCGCGCGGGGCGAGGTGCTGACCTTGGCCGCCGTCGACCCCGAGTTGCGCCGCTACAAGGTGATCCCCGGCACCACAGAGCGGCGGCGCCACATGCGGAAGTATGCGGAGGGCAAGCTGGGCGACGACAAGTCGTTCTGGTTCCGCGGTGCGGAGGGCAAGCTGCGGCTGCGCGCAACCAACCTGATCATGTTCCTGGAGATGGCGGACGGCGTGGACGACGAGACCTGGGAGTGGCACCGCGCCCGCAGAGACTTCTCGGAGTGGGTCGGGAGCAGCATCAAAGATGTGGACCTGGCGGCGGAGCTGCACGCGCTGGAGGAGGGCGCAGCCGATCCCACGGGAGCGCGCAAGGCAATCCGCGACGCCATCGAACGGCGCTATACCCTGCCGGCCTGAGTACATTGCCCTGTCTTGACTGGCAGTAACGCAGTCCAGCGTTGGCAGGAGTCCCAGGCGAGGCATCCGCGGCTTTGCGCTTGCAGCGAAGTTTTCCCCGTCACAGCCAGCCGGTGCCGGAACGGACGGGGTAAGCGCAGCCGAAGAAATGGGCAAATGGCACTCCCGTATAGAAGTGCTTTGGTCCTGGCCTCCGAAGGCCGGGTTCACCTGATCCGGATGGAGATCGGTGAGAGGAGCACTGGTACCCACCAACTCTCCTACCGGACCAGTCACGGGAAGCAGGGCCGTTCGGCACGTACAGGTCCTCCCCATGAAGCGGCGTGGGGGAATGCAGCTCAGGCCACGGACAGCCTGACTTTTCTACAGCGCACGTTTCTGTCGGCTCGGGCCGGTGATGAAGCGCAACGTTTAGATGCCGCCAAGCCTGCTGCAGGCCAGCATCGAACGCTTTATTCCAGCGTAGGTGACGCGGAACCGTAACCAGACCGTCACGGGCGCGCAGCAGGTTGCGGGGTAGGAAGCGAGTCATGACGTTTACCCTGGCCCAGGTTTCCGACACTCACTTGGGTGCTGGCACGCAGCTGTTCCGCGCCAACTTCGACCAGGTTGTCGCCGCGCTGCAAGGGCTGCGTGCGGATGTGCTGGTCCATACCGGCGATGCCTCCCTGGACGGGGCGGACCGGGAGGCGGACCTGGCGTTTGCAGCCGCTGCCCATGCGCGGCTGCCTGGCCCGGTGCTGTGCGTGCCGGGCAACCACGATGTGGGCGACCATCCAGAGCGTGCGCCGCGGCAGCCCGTGGATGATGCGCGGCTGGACCGCTTCCGCCGTCATCTGGGCCGGGACCGCTGGATGCTGGACCGGGATGGCTGGCGGCTGCTGGGCTTGAATAGCCAAGTCATGGGCGCGCACCCGGAGGCGGAGGCGCAGGCCACGATGATCGCTGGCGCACTGGACACCCTGGGGGACCGCCGGCTGGCGGTGTTCATCCACAAACCTTTCTTTGCTGCCGAGCCGGACGAAGAGTCGTTCGACTACTGGTCCGTCCCGCCCCTTGCTCGCAGCCCGCTGGGTCCCGTGATGGCGCACCCGGCGCTGCGCCTGGTCGCATCCGGCCATCTGCACCTGCATAGGGAGGTCACGCGCGGGCGGGTGCGCTATGCCTGGGCGCCCTCCGTTGCCTTCATCGTGGACCCTTCGGAGCAGGACGGCCTGCCGGGGGCGCGGCCCTGCGGCTTCCTGGTGCACGAATTCGGCGACGATAGCGTGGATACCAGCCTTATCGTCCCGGACGGGATGGAGCGGCCCTGCATCCACGAGGTCCGCGCCGAGGCCTATCCGGGATGACGGCCCCGGCGGCGGACGGCATCAGCATCGAGGGAGTAGAGAAGCGCTTCGGCGCCACTCCCGTGCTGCGCGGCGTATCCGCCACGCTCGCGCCAGGCGAGTTCCTGTCCCTGGTCGGCCCGTCCGGTTGCGGCAAGACCACGCTGCTCCGCATCCTGGCTGGGCTGGAGGCGGCGGATGCCGGCACCGTCTTCATCGGTGGGCGCGACGTGACGCGGCTGCGCCCTGCGGACCGGGACGTGGCGATGGTGTTCCAGAACTACGCGCTGTATCCGCACCTCACCGCCGGGCAGAACATGGCGGTGCCGCTGGCAATGCGCCGGCTTTCGGTGCTGGAGCGGCTGCCGCTTGTGGGGCAGCTGGTGCCGGGCCAGGCGGGGCGGCGGCGAGCGATCGCGGCGGATGTGCGGGCGGCTGCAGAGACGCTGCGGATCGGGCACCTGCTGGACCGGCGGCCGGCGCAGCTCTCGGGCGGGCAGCGGCAGCGCGTGGCGCTGGGCCGCGCCCTGGTGCGCCGCCCGGCAGCCTTCCTCATGGACGAGCCGCTCAGCAACCTGGATGCCGAGCTGCGCGCCCAGACCCGCAAGGAGATCGTGGAGCTGCACCGGCGCGCCGGGGTGACGACGGTCTATGTGACGCACGACCAGGTCGAGGCCATGACCATGTCCGACCGCGTGGCACTCATGCTGGACGGCCGCATCCTTCAGCTCGGCACGCCGCGGGCGATGTATGACGACCCCTGCGACCTTCGCGTGGCGGCGTTCCTGGGCAGCCCGCGCATCAACACGCTTGCGGCGATAATGGGGCCATACGGGGTGACGCTGGCGGGGGAGCTGCTGCCGGTGCAGGCCGCGGCGGCGCCGGGCACGCCGGTGACGCTGGGGCTGCGGGCGGAGCTGCTGCGCCTGGCCCGGTCCGGCCTGCCGGTTCTGGTGGAGCATGTCGAGTTCCTGGGCGCGGAGGTGCTGGTCCATGCCCGCACCCGGTCCGGGGAGGGGCTGGTCGCGCGCATGACGGCGGAGGCCGCCGGGCGGGTGCAGGCCGGGGACGGCACGCACGTGGCGGTGGACTGGCCCGGCGCGCTGCTGTTCGGGGCCGACGGGACTCGGTTGGCGATGCGCCGGGCGGTGGCCCATGTCTAATGCCGCTTCGGGCGCCGCATCGGGCCTGCGGCATCCCACCCCACCGATGTTGTCACCCTTGGGCACTTTGCGCCGGGGGGCGCTGGACAGCCTGGTGGGCTGGCTCCTGGCCAGGCCGTCCGTACTGGCACTGACGGTGCTGCTGCTGCCCACGGCCGCGCTGCTGCTGGCGTCGCTGACCGACTTCGAGCTGGGCGGCCCGCCGCTGCGCTGGGTCGGGCTGGACAATTATGCCGAGCTGCTGCGCGACCCGGCCTTCCGCAGGGCGCTGCGGAACACCCTGGTCTATGTCGGCGCCGTGCTGCCGCTGTCCGTGCTGCTCGGCCTTGGACTGGCGCTGCTGGTGGAGGGCGGCACGCGCGGGCGGATGCTGTTCCGCGCCGTATTTTTCCTGCCCGTGGTGTCGCTGCTGGTGGCGATGGCGACAGCCTGGGAGTACCTGCTGCACCCCACCATCGGCCCGGTGAACCGGCTGCTGGGGCTGCTGGGAGTGGCGCCGGTCAACTGGCTCGGCTCGTCGGAGTGGGTGCTGACCTCGCTCTGTATGATTGGGGTGTGGGAGAACCTGGGCTACGTCGTCGTGCTGTTCATGGCGGGGCTGACGGCGATCCCGCCGGAGCTGCGGGCGGCAGCGGAGATCGACGGGGCAGCGCGAGCCTGGGACCGATTCTGGCTGGTGACCTGGCCGTTGCTGGGGCCGACGACGCTGTTCGTCGTGATCATCACGGCCATATGCTGCCTGCGGGTATTCGACACGGTTGCGGCGCTGACCCATGGCGGGCCGAACAAGGCCAGCGAGGTGCTGCTGCACCTGATGTACCGGGAGGGGTTCACCTACTTCCGTATTGGCTACTCCGCCGCCATCACCGCGGTGTTCCTGGCCGTCGTACTGGGCCTGGTGCTGCTGCAGACGCGGGTGCTGGAGCGGCGGGTGCATTACGGATGAACCGCTCGCTTGCCGCCGACCTGCCGCGCCTGCTGCTGCTGTCCCTGGCGGCCCTGATCGTATTGGCGCCTTACCTGTTCATGCTGTCCGCGTCCATGAAACCCGGCGGCGAAATCTTCCAGTCCTCCCTGCAGCTGTGGCCGCAGCGGTTCCATGGCTGGGAGAACTACCGCAAGGCGCTGACGGCCGTGCCGCTGCTGCGCTTCCTGCTGAACGGCGCGCTTGTCTGCGCCGTGGTGCTGGTGCTGCAACTGCTGTTCGCCGTGCCCTGCGCCTACGCGCTGGCCAAGCTGCGCTGGCGCGGGCGGGACCTGGTGTTCGCGCTGGTCATGCTGGGGTTGCTGATCCCGGCGCACGTGCCGGCGCTGCCGCTGTATGTGGCATTCGCCAAGCTCGGCCTGCTGGACAGCTACGCCGCGCTTGCCGCGCCGTTCGCGGTGTCGGTGTTCGCCATCTTCCTGTTCCGCCAGGCCTTCAAGTCCATGCCGGACGAGCTGATCCAGGCGGCCCGGCTGGATGGCATGTCCGAGCTTGGCATCGTCTGGCGCGTCATCCTGCCCAATGCCTGGCCGACTGCGACGGCGTTCGCGACCTTCAGCATCGTCGCGCACTGGAACGACCTGTTCTGGCCGCTGATCGTCGTGCAGACGCAGACCATGGCCACCCCCGCGCTCGGCGTCCTGTTCTTCCGGGCGGAGGAGGGCGGCAACGACACCGGGGCGCTCATGGCGGCCTGTGTCATCACCACGGCACCCATGGTCGCCGCGTTCCTGCTGGCCCAGCGCCGCTTTATCCAGGGCGTCGCGACGGCGGGCCTCAAGGGCTGAGTCAACACACGGAGCATACGATGCAACGCCGGACCCTGCTTGCCGCCGCGCTCGCCACGCCGTTCCTGCGCAGAACTGCCTATGCAGCGACGGAGCTGGTCGTCCATTTCCCCATGCCGGCCTTCCTCAAGGACGTGATGGACCAAGTGGCGGCGGAGTTCACCCGCGTGAACCCTGAAATAACCGTGCGCTTCCCGGCGCCGTCCCCGACCTATGAGGACGGGTTGCAGCAGGTGATCCGACAGGCGGCCACCGACGGGCTGCCGGATGTCAGCTTCCAGGGTCTGAACCGGCTGCGATTCCTGGCGGAGCGCAACATCCTCGTGGACCTAAAGCCGTTTCTAGACAAGGCGGGAGACCCAGCGGCGACCGGCTGGACGGCAGGCACCCTGGCGCTGGCGCAGGTGGGCGGCAAGCAGGTCGGGCTGACGTTCAGCGCTAGCAACCCGGTATTCTACTACAATGCCAAGCTGGTGCGCCGCGCCGGGGGCGACCCGGAGAACATGCCGCGAGATTGGGACGGCGTGCTGAAGCTGTCGGCGGTCATCGCGGCGCTGGGCGATGGGGTCAGCGGAATGTTCTACCGCTGGCCCGGTGACGACTGGATGTTCAGCGCGCTCCTGTACGGTTACGGCGGCAAGATGCTGTCCGACGACGAAAAGACCGTTGCCTTCGGGGAGCAGGGCCTGGCCGCGCTAAAGCTGCTGGACCGCATGGTAAAGGAGGGCAAGATGCCGCCGCTGACGACGGATGCGGCGTTCCAGGCGTTCTATGCCGGCAAGCTCGGCATGATCTTTGGCACCACGGCGTATATCGGACAGTTCCAGCGCTCCATCGGGCCGGATGTGGAGCTGCGTACGACGCGGATGCCGTTCATCACGCTGGGCGGCAAGCTGCCGACGGGGGGCAACGCGGTGGTCATGCTGACGCGCGACCCGTCCCGACAGGAGGCCGCCTGGCGCTTCATGCAGTTTGCGGCGGGGCCGGTGGGCCAGACCATCATGGTGCGCGGGACGGGCTACGTGCCCAGCAACGCGCTGACCTTGAACGACGACCGCTACCTCGGCGCGTTCTACCGGGAGAACCCGCTGTTCCGGGCAGCCATGGGGCAGATCCCGATCATGCAGCCCTGGTACGCCTTCCCCGGGAGCAACGGCGTGCGGATCACGCAGGCCATCGTGGACAACTTGGCCCGTATCGTCGAGCAGAAGGCGACGCCGGAGGCGGTGCTGGCCGATGTGACGCAGGAAGTACAGCGGCTGCTGCCGCGGGGATAGGTGGCTGTGTATTTCCGCCCCGCAATCCGGGTAAAGCCACAGGATATAGTCGGCGAGGTAGCAGATCGACCTGATCTCAATGTCATGCGGCGCTCGGCAAGTGCAGTCGGGGTTGGGATGGTTGGTTTTGGCTTGTTGATGGCGCCGGCACTGGCTCCCCTCCTGAGACCTACCTGGCTACCATCCCGCCACGATGCCTTCGCAGGCCGCCCGGTGCCTGTGGTCACGTGCAGGCAGAGGAACATCCATTGTTTGCTTCGATCCCGGGACATTCTGGTTTACCACAACTTCACCCAGACAGAGTGAGGCGGATGTGGCCGGATCCATCTCTGCCTGGAGCGCCGCTGTGATCTGCTTTGCCTCGCCCAGCCGCAGTCCAAGGTCGGCCATGCTGGCCCGTTCATTGCACTCGAGGCGGCCGACTTCCACCCCCGTCGTCACCCCAGCCCGCAACTCCGCCACCAGCTTCACCCGCTTCGCCACGAACTCATCTTCTCCCCGTGAGCCCAAGACTTACCCAACCAGCAACAAACCCCCAAAGGTCTGCATGCTCCCAAGCCCATACGTCAACAGCCTTTGGGCGAAGCGATGAGCCGGTTTTCGGCGAAGGGTATACGACACCGGCGAGAGATAGCGGCGTCATCTAAAGGTCACTGTTAATCGTCCTGGCTCCTGAGTAGCTGTCCGCACTCCCGCCGCCTTGTGGAGCTGCCATGCCGATCCGACACTCCAATCCCGGCCATACCATCGGGCGCCGCTCGCTGCTGCAGCTCGGCGCCGGCATGTCGCTGCCGCGGTTCGCCGTCGCGCAAGGCGATGCGCGTCCGGTCATCACCATCGCCGTGCAGCGCATTGCCAACAGCAGCACGCTCAACGGGCTGCGCGAACAGTCCAATGTCGGCGAGCGCATCAGCCTTATGATCAGCGAGCGGCTGATCGACCTAGACTACCGCGGCGATCTCGCACCGATCCCCGCCCTGGCGCAGTCGTGGCGTCGGATTGATGACCGGACGATCGAGCTTAAGCTCCGCGCCGGGGTCAAGTTTCACAACGGCGAGACGATGACGGCCGAGGACGTCGCCTTTAGCTTCGGGCCGCAGCACATGTTCGGCGATACTCGTCCGGTCGTGAACGGCCAGACCCTCCCCGTCGCCTATAGCGGCCTGATCGGCCAGTCCTCAAAGCAATTGCCGGCTGAGATCTCGCCCGTCGCCCGCCGCCTGTGGCCGGCGCTCGATCGCGTGGAGGTGGTCGACACGCTGACAGTGCGCTTCATCAACGCAACGCCCGACGTCACCTTGGAAGGTCGGTTCACGGGTCTCGGCAGTGAGATCGTGTCGCGCGCCGGCTACGAGGCCGCTGCCACATGGCTCGACTACGCGCGCCGGCCGATCGGCACCGGCCCCTACAAGGTCCGGGAGTTCCGGCCCGATACGATGTTGGTGCTCGACGCCCATGACGAATACTGGGGTGGCCGCCCGCCGGTCCGCCAGCTGCGCCTGGTCGAGGTGCCGGAGATCAGCTCGCGCATCAACGGGCTGCTCTCGGGCGAATACCAGTTCGCCTGCGACATCTCTCCGGACCAGATCGCGAGCATCGAAGCCAGTGCCGGTTTCGAGGTCGTCGGCGGCACCATCCTCAATCACCGGCTGACGAGCTTCGACAAGCACCACCCGACCTTGCGTGACCCGCGCGTCCGGCTGGCGATGGCGCACGCGATCGATCGTCAGGCGATCATCGCCGGGCTGTGGTCGGGGCGGACAGTCGTCCCCGCCGGGCTGCAATGGCCCTTTTTCGGTCCCATGCTGGTCAAGGGCTGGACCGTGCCGGAGTTCGACCTGACGCGCTCGCGCGAGTTGGTCAAGCAGGCCGGCTACAAGGGCGACCCGATCCCGTACCGGCTGCTCAACAACTACTATACCAATCAGGTGCCGACATCGCAGGTGCTGGTCGAGATGTGGCATCAGGCCGGCCTGAACGTCGCCATCGAGATGAAGGAGAACTGGACGCAGATCCGCGACCGCTCGGCCCCGCGCGCGGTGCGGGACTGGTCTGCGGGCGCCACGTTCAACGACCCGGTGGGCTCGCTGGCCGCGCAGTTCGGGCCGAACGGCGCGGCCCAGCAGGCAGGCGAGTACGAGAACGCGGAGCTGAGCCGCCTCAGCGTCGCGCTCGAGACCGGCACCGACCCAGCCGAACGCCAACGCGTGTTCGCGCGAATGCTGGTGATCGCCGAGCGCGAGGACCCCGCCTATACCGTACTGCACCAGAACGCGAACTTCACCGCCAAGCACAAGAGCATAAGCTGGCGCGCATCGCCGTCGTTCGCCATGGACTTTCGCCCCGGCAACTTCGCGGCCTGATCTCAGCCGGCGTCGTGCAGTCCGGTTGGGTAGAACCTTCCGTCCTGCCGCACGGCTTCCAGCGTGAAGTCGCGCCCAAGCGCGACGTCGGCAGCGTCCGGCATGGACTCGGCATGCTCGCTCCACGCCTCGGCCAGCACCCTTCCCTCGGTGCCGTTCCGTGGGAGACCGAGCAGATGCAGCAGAGTCGGCGCGATATCGCCGAGGTCGGCGAACGCATTCACGGTAGCACCGCGCCGGAACGGCCCGCCCTCCATGACCAGCAGCGTCGCCAGCTCCCGCCGGTGCAGGCCGCCATGCATCCCGCCGCCGACCGGCACGTCCCCGGCGTCATATGGCACCCAACCGGCCACGCCGTGCCGGTCGGGTTGCTCGCTGCCGCGGAACAGCAGCACGAGATCCGGCGAGCGCGCGTGAGCCGAGCCAAGCAGCGCAAGCGGCGCTGCCTCGGGCAGCAGGCCGGGATCGCGCGACAGCAGCGGTCCCGCCCAGTCCTGCTGACCCAGAAATCCCGCCAGCGCCAGCGCCAGCGCGGGGTCGCGCAGATACAAGCCCGGCGCCGCGCCGCCCGTAACGACGAGGTCGCCCGCTTCGCCGAACCCCTCGGCGACGGCGAACCCTCCCGCAAGCAGCTCTGCGGCGACATCGATCCGCCGGCTGCCGGTGACGTGGCCGTGGTCGGACAGGACGAGAAGGCCGATCTGGCTGGCGTCGGGCTGCCGGTCGCGCCACGTGCGGATACGGCCGACCACGGCGTCGGTGGCGCGCAACGCCTCCTGCGCGCGTTCCGAGCCCATGCCATGGGCGTGGAAGGTGATGTCCGGCTCGGAACACCAGAGCAACGCAACATCGGGCCGCATTTCGGGCAGCACGAGCTCTGTCATCACGTCTGCGGCAAACGCGATGCGCGCTAAGTTCGGCACCCCGGCCCCAGGCGTTTGGCCGAGGGCCGCCCGCACTCGCTCGACCGTCTCTCCCTCGGTCTCGTGGACATTCCAGCGGAAGGCGCCGAGGGGGCCGGCCAGCGGATGGGTCAGCACGGCCGAGCCGCCGGTGCCGGCAGATACGACCGCGAGGCTGCGGCCGGCCGCCGCCAGATGCTCGCCGATGGTGGCGCGGTGCAACGGCGAGCCGCCCTGGCCCAGCAGCTCGAGGTCGGCGGCCAGGTTGGTGCGTAGCTTGCGCGAGGGTGTTACGGCGGGGACGAACATGGTGTTCGACACCAGCCCGTGCGCGCCGGGTCGGCAGCCCGTGACGAACGACGCAGTGGCGACCCGGGTTTCGCTCGGGAACACGCTGCGGGCATTGGCGAATCGAGTCCCGGCGGCGCACAGCGCCGCGACATGCGGCATCGTCGCCCGGTTGACCAGGTCGGGTCGCAACCCGTCGAGCACGACGACGACGAAACGCATGCGGCCTTCGCGGTCAGCCATTCGCGACCAAAGTGTGGCTGGCGATATCGAGACCGCCACCCTCGCCGCTCAACGGCGGCCCGCCTGGCGGCCCGGCTTCGCGCGCGGGCCGGCTGCGCGATCCCGCCCGTCCGGCGGGAGCTCGGGCGGGCGTTGCGGCGCCGTAAGCTGTAGTACTCGTGCGTTTGGCCATGCTCGGAACACCTGTAGGACGGGGTGTCAAGTTGTAGCAGTCCGCGCAATACGACCTGCTTGGGCTCGCCAGGTATGAGTGAAGCCGAACCTGTTGCGCACCGTAAGCCCAGGCGGAGCTTACCGCTCCCGCCGGTGCGGGTTCGATAGCGGTTTTATGACATGAGCGCGCGCCAACTCGGCTGCGGACACATCCGTGTCAGTCCGGTTTAGGTACGATTGTTCATCCTATTGTCATCGGACGGTAAAGAGACTGACCGCGATGGGGTGACACAAGCCGGATCACTGACGGGCCCGGACATGACGCCAAAGAACATTCTGCTGATCGTTGTCGACCAATGGCGAGCGGACTGCGTACCGCATCTGGGGTGCACGCACCTGCAGACGCCGAACCTGGACCGGCTCTGTCGAGAGGGCGTCACATTCCGCAATCACGTGACCACCACCGTCCCTTGCGGCCCCGCGCGCGCCAGCCTGCTGACCGGCCAATACGCAATGAACCACCGCTCGGTGCAGAACACGATCCCGCTGGACAGCCGCCACATGACGCTGCCGCGGGCGCTCCGCTGCGCTGGGCACGACCCGGCGCTGATCGGCTACACGACGACCACTCCGGACCCGCGCACCACCGGCCCGCACGACCCGCGCTTCACCGTGCTGGGCGACGACATGGAGGGGTTCCGCCAGGTCGGCGCGTTCGGCCCGGACCATGACGGGTATTTCGGCTGGCTGGCGCAGAAAGGCTACGCGCTGCCCGCCAACCGCGAGGACATCTGGCTGCCGGACCATGGGACCAGCCGAGGCGCCACCACCCATCCTGCCCGCATCCCGGCCGAGCTCTCCGACAGCGCCTTCTTCACCGAGCGCGCGCTGACGTACCTGAAGGGGCGCAACGGCAAGCCGTTCTTCCTGCACCTCGGCTACTACCGCCCGCACCCACCCTTCGTCGCCAGCGCGCCGTATCATGCGATGTACCGGGCCGAGGACATGAAGCGTCCGCACCGCGCCGTCACGCCCGCCGCAGAAGCGCGGCAGCACCCGTTGTTGCAATGGTACTTGCACCACACGCAGCAATCGAAGTTCTTCCAGGGCGCTGACGGCATGGCGTCCGGCATGGACGAGGCCACCGTTCTGCAGCTCCGCGCCACCTATTACGGCATGATGTCCGAGGTGGACGACCGGCTCGGCGAGGTGTTCGCCTTCCTCGACGAGACCGGCCAATGGGACGACACGCTGGTCATCTTCACCAGCGACCACGGCGAGCAGCTCGGCGACCACCATCTGCTGGGCAAGGTCGGCTACTTCGACGAGAGCTTCCGCATCCCGTTGGTCATCAAGTCGGACCGCAACCCGCGCGCGGGACAGATCGAAGACGCGTTCACCGAAAGCGTCGACCTGATGCCGACGATGCTTAACTGGCTCGGCACGGACGTGCCGCGCACCTGCGACGGCGCGAGCCTGGTGCCGCTGCTGTCCGGCCCGGCGCCGCGCGGCTGGCGCGACGCGCTGCATTACGAGTACGACTTCCGCGACGTCCATTACTCCCGGCCCGAGCGCGACCTCGGTATCGGCATGGACGAGAGCAGCCTGTGCGTGATCCAGGACGAGGCCTGGAAATACGTGCACTTCGCTGCACTGCCGCCGCTGCTGTTCGACCTGCGCGCCGACCCGCACCAGATGCGCGACCTGGCCGACTACCCGGCCCATGCCGAGACCGTCAAGCACTACGCGCAGCGGATGCTGAGCTGGCGCATGCGCCACGCCGACCGGACCCTGACGCATTATCGTTCGACGCCCGCTGGGCTCGAATGCCGCACTCCAACCGATGAGGCCTCCGAATGGACACGACCCGCCGTAGCCTCCTCCTGACCGGCACCGCAGCGGGGCTCGCCCTGCCGCGGTTCGCGATCGGGCAACCCGACCAACGGCCCACGGTGAACATCGCAGTGCAGAAGATCTCCAACAGCAACACGCTGGACGATCTGCGAGAGCAGTCCAACGTGGGCACGCGCATGGCGATCTTTTTCGTCGAGCGGCTGATCGACCTGAACTACCAGGGTGCGCTCGAGCAGAGGCCGGGTCTGGCCACCAGCTGGCGGCGGATCGACGAGCGGACCGTCGAAGCCAGGCTGCGGCCGGGCGTGCGGTTCCACAACGGCGACGTCATGACGGCCGAGGACGTGGCCTTCAGCTTCGGCCCGCAGCGGATGATGGGCGAGACGCGGCCAACGGTGCAGGGACGGACCCTGCCGCTTTCCGGCTCGGTCGTGACGACCGCCCGGGTCAAGGAGCTGCCGAAGGAGGTGCCGCCGGTGGCGCGGCGGCTGTGGCCCGCGCTCGACCGGGTCGAGGTGGTCGACGCGGAGACCGTGCGCTTCGTAAACGCAACCCCGGACGTGACGCTGGAAGGGCGGATGAGCTGCCGCGGCAGCGGGATCGTCAGCCGCCGGGCCTTCGATGAGGCGGGGAGCTGGCTGGACTACGCGCGCGCGCCCTGCGGCACCGGCCCGTATAAGGTAGCCGAATACAAGCCCGACCAGAGCCTGCTGCTGGTGGCGCACGAAGGGTATTGGGGCGGGCGTCCGCCGCTGCGTGCGATCAAGCTGGTGGAGGTGCCGGAGGTGGCGGCGCGGGTGGCCGGGCTGCTGGCGGGCGAGTACCAGTTCGCCTGCGACATCCCGCCAGACCAGATCACCGGCATCGAGCGTAGCGGCCAGTTCGAAGTGCAGGGCGCACGGGTGCCGAACCACAGGCTGACCACGTTCGACAAGAACCACGCCCAGCTCCGCGACCCGCGGGTGCGCCTGGCGATGGCGCACGCGATCGACCGGCAGTCGATCGTAGACGCGCTGTGGGTCGGGCGGACCGACATCCCACGCGGCCTGCAGTGGGACTTCTACGGCGACATGCTGGTGCGGGACTGGACCGTGCCGCAATACGACCTTGCGCGGGCGCGAGAGCTGGTGAAGGCGGCGGGCTACAAGGGCGACCCGATCCCCTATCGCTTGCTGAACAACTATTACATCAACCAGGTGCCGACCGCGCAAGTGTTGATGGAGATGTGGCAGCAGGCCGGGCTCAACGTGCAGATCGAGATGAAAGAAAACTGGTCGCAGATCTTTGAGCGCACGCCTTCGCGCGCGATCCGCGACTGGTCCAACTCCGCGCCATTCAACGACCCGGTCAGCAGCCTCGTCAGCCAGCACGGCCCCAACGGCGAGCAGCAGCAATATGGCGAATACGCCAACGAGGAGCTGAACCGGCTGTGCGTCGAGCTCGAGACCGGGACCGACCGGGCCAAGCGGCGCGAGGTATTCGCCCGCCTGCTGCAGATTGCCGAGCGTGAGGACCCCGCCTACACCGTCCTGCATCAGAACGCGGTCTTCACCGCCAAGCCGAAGTCGGTCAAATGGAAAGTGGCCCCGAGCTTCGCGATGGACTTCCGGGCGGCGAACTGGGGCCAAGTGCCGTCTTGACCCCGCTCGTCGCGATTCGGGGTCTGCGGGTTGCCTTCGACGGGGTGTCGGTCCTGCACGGGATCGACCTGGCGGTGGGACCCGGCGAGAGCTTGGGCCTCGTGGGCGAGAGCGGGTGCGGCAAGTCGGTGACCTGGCTGGCTGCACTCGGGTTGGTGTCCTCGCGGGCAACGGTTTCCGGCAGCGTGCTGATGGGGGGCACCGAGTTGCTCGGCGCGCCGGCGGCCATGCTGGACGAGGTGCGCGGCGGCCGGATCGCGCTGATCCTGCAGGACCCGATGAGCGCGCTCAACCCGGTGCACCGGATCGGCCGCCAGGTCGAGGAAGCCGTGCGGCTGCACCGCGGGCTCTCAGGTGCCCCGGCACAGGCGGAAGCCTTGCGGCTGCTGGATCAGGTTGGCATCCCCGACGCGCGGCAGCGGTATCACATCTATCCGCACGAGATGTCGGGCGGGCAAAACCAGCGCGTGGCGATCGCGATGGCGCTCGCGGGACGGCCGGAGCTGCTGGTCGCCGACGAGCCGACGACGGCGCTCGACGTGACGATCCAGGCAGGAATCCTGGACCTGCTGCGGCGGCTTCAGGCCGAGACGGGCATGGCTCTGGTGCTGATCAGCCACGATCTGGGTGTGGTGGCGGAGACTTGCAGCCGGGTCTGCGTCATGTATGCCGGGCGTATCGTCGAGGAGGCCGGCTCGGCCCCGCTGTTCAAGACGCCGTTGCACCCCTATTCGATCGGGCTGCTGGCCGCGCTGCCCAGCATGACCGGCCCGCCGCGGCGCCTGGCGGCCATTCCGGGTGGCGTGCCGGAACCCGGGCATCTGCCTCCGGGCTGCCCCTTCGCGCCACGCTGTGACCGCGCCATACCCGAATGCGGGCAGGCGGTGCCGCCGCTCTTCGGCCCGCCCGATCACCGGGCTGCCTGCATCCGGGTCGGCGTATCGGCCGCCACGGAACGCAGGCCGCAATTCGCATGATCCTGGAAATGAACGACGTGGTCCGCGAGTACCGGCAGCGTCGGCACGCGCTGTCGCGCCCCCTGCCCGTGCGGGCGGTCGACGGGGTCAGCCTGGCGCTGGCGCCGGGCCGCACGCTGGGCGTAGTCGGCGAAAGCGGCTGCGGCAAGTCGACGACGGGACGGCTGGCCCTCGGCCTGGAGCGGCCGGACCGCGGCGCGGTTCGGTTTGAGGGAGCGCCGGTCCCGGCGCTGGGCAGCACGTCCTGGCGGCGGATGCGCGCCCGGATGCAGCTGGTCCCGCAGGATCCACTGGGAGCACTGGACCGCCGGCTGACGATCGCTGCGCAGGTGCGCGAGCCTCTGGTCATCCACGGTCGTCCCGCTAGCCCCGACCGGGTGGAGACGCTGCTGCGCCAGGTGGGCCTGTCGCCGCAACTTGGGTTGCGCTACCCGCATGCGCTCAGCGGCGGGCAGCGGCAGCGGGCCGTGCTGGCCCGGGCGCTGGCGACCGAGCCGGCCCTGCTGGTGCTGGACGAGCCGGTCAGCGCGCTCGACGTCAGCATCCAGGCCGGAATCGTCAACTTGCTGCAGGACATTCAGGCGGCGCGCGGGCTGGCCATGCTGTTCATCAGCCACGACCTGAAAGTCGTGCGCCAGGTCAGCCACCAGGTGGCGGTCATGTATCTCGGCCGCGTGGTGGAGCAGGGCGACCCGGACGCGATCTTCATGCGCCCGGCGCATCCGTATTCGCGGGCGCTGGTCTCGGCGATCCCGACCCCGGGACCGCGTGCCGTCGAGCGGATCGTGCTCGCCGGCGAGCCGCCCAACCCCGCGGCCCGCCCCTCCGGCTGCGCGTTCCATCCGCGGTGCCCGATCGCAATGCCGCGCTGCCGAGTCGAGGACCCGGCGCCGCGCACGCTCGGCGACGGCCGCATGGCCGCCTGTCACGCCGTCGGATGATCCGCTTCCTGCTGATCCGGCTCGGGCGCGCCGTGCTGACCATCGCCCTGGTGGTCACGTTCGCCTTCGTCGTCCTGCGCCTGTCCGGCGACCCGGCCATGCTGATCCTGAGCGTCGACGCGCCCGCCGAGGCCATCGCCGCCTTCCGCCACGCCTGGGGATTGGACCGGCCGATCTGGGTGCAATACCTGGAATACATGCGGCACGTGGCCACGGGCGAGTTCGGCCAGTCCATGCGCGACGGCCGGCCGGCCGCGTCCCTGGTCTGGGAGCGGGTGCCGGCCACGCTGGCGCTGACCCTGCCCGCGCTGCTGATCAAGGTCGGCGTCGGCATCCCAGCGGGCGTGTTCGCTGCGTTGCGGCGCGGCAGTTGGATCGACCGGCTCGTCATGGCGGCCGCGGTAGCTGGGTTCACGGTGCCGAGCTTCGTGCTCGGCCTCATGCTGGTGCTGGTGTTCGCGGTGAAACTGGGCTGGCTGCCGTCCGGCGGGCAGGACAGTTGGCTCAGCCCGGTGCTGCCGGTCATCACATTGGGCGTCGGTGGTGCGGCGATCCTCGCCCGCTTCACCCGCAGCGCGATGATCGAGGTGCTGGGCCAGCCCTACATCCTGATGGCATCGGCCAAGGGCGTGCCGTGGCGCCGGGTGGTGCGCGGGCACGCGCTCCCGAACGCCGCCATCCCGACGGTGACGATCGTGGGCTTCATGGTTGGCAGCCTGCTCGCCGGCGCCGTGGTCGTTGAGAGCGTGTTCTCCTGGCCTGGGGTCGGGCGGCTGCTGGTCGTGGCCGTCAGCAACCGTGACCTTGCCGTCGTGCAGACGATCCTGCTGCTGGTGGCGCTGACCATGGTGAGCGCGAACCTGATCGTGGACCTGCTGTACGGCCTGCTCGACCCGCGGCTGCGGAGCACCCGCTAGTGTCCGACCTCGTCGTCATTGCCCCGCGCAGCACAGCCGGACGCATTCCCTGGCTGGTCGGCTTCGCCGTGCTGTGGGTCGTAGGGATCCTGCTGGTGGCCCTGTTTGCCGACCAGTTGCGTCCGTATGGCATCACCCAGCTCGATCTTCGCAACCGCCTTTCGCCACCCGGCAACCCCGCGCATGTCCTGGGCACCGACGAGTTGGGGCGGGACGTGCTGTCGCGGCTGTTCGTCAGCGTCCGCATCTCGCTGCTGATCGCCTTCGGCGCGACCGCAATGGCGGCGGTGCTCGGGACGACGCTCGGCTTTTTGGCGGCGCAGTTCCGCGGCTGGGTCGAGCAGGCGGTGCTGATGCTGATCGACTTCCAGGCGGCGCTGCCGTTCCTGATCCTGGCGCTCGCGGTGCTCGCCTTCTTCGGCAACTCGTTGCCGCTGTTCGTCCTGCTGATGGGGTTCTACGGCTGGGAACGGCACGCGCGCATCGCCCGCGGCCTCGCCATCGCTGCCGATGCCCAGGGCTACGCGGCGGCAGTGCGCCAGCTCGGGGCGAGCCCGTGGCGGGTCTATACGCGGCACGTTCTGCCCAACATCGCGAGCACACTGATCGTGTCCGCGACACTCTCCTTCCCCGAGGTGATCCTGCTGGAGAGCGGACTGAGCTTCCTGGGCCTCGGCATTCAGCCGCCGATGACCAGCCTGGGCAACATGATCGGCTACGGCCGCGAGTATCTGACCCGCGCGCCCTGGATTCTCTTGGCGCCCAGCGCCGTGGTGGTGCTGACCACGTTCTGCGTCAGCGTGCTCGGCGATTGGTTGCGCGACCGGCTGGACCCGGCGCGGTAGCGCGGCTTCGCTACACCGGCTCTATCGCGAGTGGATGGAGTAGTCCCGGAAGCTGGGACAGGCGCTTAAGCCCACCCCTTTCAGGGTGTTTTCTGACACTCCAGCTTCAATGGATGAGCAAGGGTCCTGTTGCGGTTGGTTCGGTTTGGTCTTCGGTTCTGGAGCGGTTTGAGCGGCACGCGCCGGCGGGCGTGATGGCGCGCCTGGCGCTGGAGCATGCGCTGCCGGCGGGCTGGGTTGATGAGGTGTTCGAGGCGCACCGGCAGCGGTAGTATGCGCGCGAGCTGCTGTTCTCGACCGTGGTTGAAGCTGACCACGCTGGTGTCGCTGGGGCTTCGCCCGTCCTTGCACGCCGCGGCGCGCCAGATGCCGACCCTGCCGGTGTCGCTGGCCTCCTTGTATGACAAGGTCAACCACACCGAACCCGGCGTGCTGCGTTCGCTCGTGCGCGGCAGCGCCGAGCGGCTGGCGCCGGTGATGGCGGCGCTGGGCACGTCGGCCAGCCTGCCCGACTGGCGGTTGCGCGTGCTGGACGTCAACCACCTGCCTGGCAGCGAGAAGCGCCTGTTGCCCCTGCGCGCCTTGCGTGGTGCGGCGCTGCCGGGGCACTCGCTGGTGGTATACGACCCGGATCGTGGCCTGGTCACGGACCTGGTGGCCTGCGAGGACGCGCACGCGAGCGAGCGCGCTGGGGTGGCGCCGCTGCTGGAGGGCGCGCGGCCCGGGGAGCTGTGGATCGCCGACCGGCACTTCTGCACCCGCACGGTGCTGCGGGGCTTGGAGGACGCGGGCGCCTGCTTCATCGTGCGCGAGAACGCCAACCATCCCCGCCTGGCCGAGCAAGGCGAGTGGCGCGCGTGCGGGCGGGTCGAGACCGGGCTGGTGCGCGAGCAGCCGATCACGGTGGAGCACCAGCAGACGCGGTGGCGGCGCATCGAGCTTGCGCTGGACCGGCCCACCGAGGCTGGCGACACCCCCCTGTGGCTGTGGAGCAGCCTGCCCGAGGCGGTCACGGCCGGACGCATCGCCGATCTCTATGGCACGGGCTTGCAAATTGAAGGCATGTTCGGGCACCTGGAAAGCGTGCTGAACAGCGAGCTGCGCAGCCTCGGCCGTCCCCGCGCCGCACTGCTCGGCTTTGCCGCCGCCGTGCTGGCCTGCAACGTCCTGGCCCTGCTGCAGCGCGCGGTCGAGCAGGCGCACCAGCTGCCGCCAGCCCCGCCATCGCCTGCTGCCCCTCCGCTGCTGCCGCTGGAGGTGTCCTGCTTCCATTTGGCCGTGCAGGTCAGGGGCGGCTACGAGGGCCTGCTCATCGCTCTGCCGCCCGAACACTGGCCGCACTGGAACGGGGCCGACCCGGCCGGCTTGGCCCAGGATCTGCTCCGCCTGGCCCGCAACATAAACCCGCGCCAAGTCGCCACCAGCAAACGCGGACCCAAAATCGCCAAACCCAAGGGCTACGTCGATGGCAAAACCGCACGCGCCCACGTCGCAACCGCACGCCTGCTCGAACAAGCGAAGGCAACACCCTGAAAGGGTGGGCCTAAGATCGTTCCAGCCCCAGCAAGCTTGACCGGGGGAGTCCAGCCGCCTCCCGCAACGAACAACCGTGTATCCAAATCCAGCCCTCACAAGCGGGCGGTTTCCACGCGGCCTATGTAACCCAAAAATGGGCGTTGGTGCATTCGACAGACCCAGGGTAAGAAGGCCCCAGACCCCAAGCTGCTACGCGATGACCGGTTGGCGACGGACGCAATCCTGGCACCCGGCCGCCAATATCCGGTTCAGCACCGCCACGCCGACGGCAGCGTCAGTCTGCTGGGCCGCGAAGCCGCGGGCTCGCAGACGCGGTCCGATCAGCGCCTTGTGACGCCCCATTGTCATTTCTACTAAGGATCGTCGGCTATAGCCTGTCCTGTCCTGTCCTGTCCTGTCCCGGCCTGCCAGGCCAGGCGGCCTTGGTCCGCGATCATTGCCAGAGGGCGATCACGCTGTGTCGGCACACCCGGTTCGCCACTCGGGACGGCCGTCGAGCGCGGAGGGATCACTACTTCGATCTCATCGCTGTGCGTGGCGATCGTCTGGTAGGTGGGTGCGCCATCATACGCGCCATCGGCCGTCACCTGGACAATTGGATCGCCGATCTGATCGAGCAGCGGCCCTACCTGGGACGGATCGTCGGTGTCCTGATCCGTCAGGATCTGCGCCACGATCATGCCGCTGGCGGCATCCACCGCCAGATGCAGCTTGCGCCATGTCCGGCGCGACTTCGCACCATGCTTCGCCTCCAGCCATTGACCCGTCCCGTGACTTGCAGGCCGGTGCTGTCGATCAAGACGTGCAACGGGCCGAGCGGCACGTGTGCGGGCTGGATCACCGGCAACGCCACCGCTCGACGGCTGACCGTGCTGTGATCCGGCGCTGAGAGCGTCAAGCCCATCAACGTCAGCACCGACATCATGAGGCCCTCGGTCTGGCGCAACGCCAGCTTGAACGCCATGCTCAGCATCAGGCTGGTTTAAATGGCCGCGTCCGTATAGCGAGCCTGCCCGCCCGGCCCCGTGCTCTGCCAGTCTTCCAACGCTGCGTCCTCGATCCACAAACTCAGGCTGCCACGCCGGCGCAGCCCCGCTTCGTACTCCGGCCAGTTCCGCACCTTGAACGACATCTTCGGGATTTAGTGACGGCGGTCGGTGTTGTGTTTGTACGGCATCGGGGTGCTCAAACCAGAGAAGGAAGAGCATCCTACCACCATTCACATTATCGAAGTGCACCAACGCCGGCGCAGACCCCTTGCACTCAAGGGGCCGTCCACGCCTGCAACAATGCCACGCGCCATGCCGGGTCAGCTCTGACCCTTGCCGTGCGCGCGCCGCGCCGTGCGGGTCGCGTGGGCGTCGCGTGCTTGCACCTTCTGGTGCGATTCCGGCGTGCGCGCGGGTGGGTCCGTCTGGGTGTGGTCCGTATGCGGTGGAACGTTTGTGCCATCGGGCGGCACCAACTGCACCGTCTCGCCATCTTTCAGGAAAGCCGGGACCGAGCTGTAGCTGAACACGTCGAAGCTGGCGTTGAACGCCTGCGCGTCGGTCCAAGACTCCTGCGGCCGCGGCACCGTCGTGAAATGGCCGTTGATGACGGAATCGCTGACCTCGAACGTCATGAAGCCGTGGCGGCTGTCGATGCTGGACACCAGCCGCGCTTCCGTCTCCGGATCACGGTAGCCGTTGGCGGCGGCGAGGTGGTGCAGGTTCCAGTAACCACCATTGCCGATGACGAAGAATGGGACTGTGTGCTCGCCCAACTGCCGCTCGATGCGCTGATAGTTATGCACGTGCGCGCTCAGCACCATGTTCGGTAGGCGCTTGGAGCTGTTGATTGCGTCCTCCAGCTCCTTCGCCATTGTCGGGCTGCCGCTGTGGTGGTCGTCGAAGGAGTAGATCGGGTGATGCACGGCGACGATCAGCGCCTTGTTTTTGTCCGCCGCCGCCATCTCGGCCTGGAACCAGGCGCGCTGCTGGTCGTCGAGGCGGCCATGCTCGGGGACGTTGCTGTAGAGGCCAATGAACGTCGCGAACGGCGTCGTCAGCGTCCAGTAGAAAAACGGCTGCGTCATTGCCGGACGGCTGCTGTCGCGCGACTCATCGGTGTAGCTTGGGTGAGCTGATTTCACCGCCAGGAAGTTGCGATAAAATCCCTCAAGCGTGGTGGCGCTCGCATCGAGCGGCTCCCCGTCATGGTTCCCGGGGATGGCGAAGATGGGCAGCGGGTAATGCTCATAGGCATCATAGAATTGCGGGAAATACTCCGAAACCTCGCCGTTGTAGTAGATGAGGTCGCCAAGATGGTAGCAGAACGCCGGTGCCATGGAGGTGCCGCGTAGGCTTGGCGCAATGTTGCCGCTGTGCAGGGACTGCTCCAGCCCGCGCTCTACCAGCTTCTGCGGCTCCGGGTTCTTCACGCCGCCGGTGTCGCCCATGCAGTGGAACGCCATGCTGCCAGCTTGGATGATCTCCTGGATTTCATTGGCGGCCAGCACCTCGCCAAGGTCCATGCGGAACGGGGCGTTGCGGCCGTGGGCGAACCGGGCCGGGATCGGCTCGAACTCAGTGTTCCGGGGAACACCATGTTGGGCCAGCGAGGCCCCGGGTTGGCGTGACCGGTGGAAGGTCGTCATTCGTTTTCGCCCCAAATATTTGGCAGTCTGCGGTCCGGCGGTGGTGCCGCGTAGATGGTGGAGCCGCCGCGTGGCGGCGTAGTCTCTAGCTTGCTCAACGAGCCATGACCGGCGTTGGCACGCTGGCGGCGTCGTTGCATTGCTCAGCAGTTCAGCCCAGAACGGCCATTAAGTCATTTCAGCTAAATACCTTCGGCGCAGGAGAGGTGCTGATGATAAAAGTTCGTAACAGTCCGGAAGAGTTGACAAACTCGAAAGGATCTATGCCATTTGGGCCTCAAACGTGCTCCTGGCGGAGCTTACAACATTGGCAAATCCGAAAATCATCCATGCAATAAAGCTCCGGGCGCGGGAATTCCGCATGCCCGGATTTGTGAGGGCAAAGCCGCATGGCCTAGCTACTCGACCGCCCCCAGTGCGGTAGCCGGTCAGATACGCAGAAGTCGGTTCGGCTCCCGCCCCGTGCCACGAATGTTCAGCCGGTCGGCAAACACTTCTACGACCGAGAACGCAGAGGTTGTCGCGGTGTCCACCATGCCGGTGAAGTTCACGAAATGCTTGCCACCCCGCTCGCCGTAGTTGCCGGGGTGGTGATGGCCGCACAGGTAGGCGACGACATTCTCGTGCCTTACCAGGGCCTCCGTCAGGCGCTCGTCATCGAGGAAGTTGTTCTCGAGCGCGAGCGGAAAAATCGGATAGTGGCCCATGACGATCGCCTTTTCCCCGGATGCGCGCGCCTTCGCCAGCGTCGCGTCCAGCCACGCATACTGCTGGTCGGACATGGCACCGTTCCATGGCTTTGCGTTGGGTGCGTTGCGCGCGACCGCGCGCGCCACCAATTCGCCAGCGGCCCGCCAATTAGCGCTGCCCGGGGCGTTGGCGAACTGGGCCAACTCGTTCTGATCCAGCACGATAATGCGGTAGCCGCCGCCGGTAAAGTCGTAGTGCGCCGTTTTCATTCCCGCCGTGCGAACTACGGAATTGAGAAACTCAGGCGCCACCGAATAGTCGTGATTGCCCAGCAGGAAGAAATGCTCGGCCTTCATGTCGTCGTAGAGCGGCAGGATATGGTTGAAGCTTTCCCAATGCCGGTCGATGATGTCGCCGAGCGTGACGACGAAGGCGAGGTCTTCCTTGTTCAGGGTCGCGACCGCTTCGCTGACTTTCCACAGCGAGTTGGCATAGTATCGGTTGTTGCTTAGGTTGGGTGCGACCGGGGCGTATTGCGGGTCGGCGATGATACCGAACTTGAACAGCGGGCCGTCAGCCGCAGCGGCCTTGGCCACGAAGCCCCCGAACTGGCCAATCAGCGCGGATGCCATCCCCACCTTGAACAGATTGCGACGTGTCGACATCCCGGGCTCCTTGCTGATCAAGATCACAGGTTAGCGTCCCGCCTGGTCTGACAGTGTGTTTGTCCAGTGAAACTTGCGCGGCGGCTCAGCCGCAAGTCGCCTTCGCTTGGGCGCCCCCCAATTCGCAAGCGCGGCCTCATCCAGGCAGAGCGTGACGGACCAGGTTAACGACTGGTTCTTGGCCACTCTCAACGAACAGGTAGCATTATGCTGCTCGTAATCGCGAATAGGCTGATTGGGTCAGGATCACCCATGTCAGCCATTCGGAGCGTGGCCAAGTCGTCCGAGTAAGACAGCGCGTTATGCACAAGGGGAGTGTCAAAGACCTGGGGCGCTACGCCGCAAGCTGGATCGCTTGGTGGCCAAACCGTCCGTCCAGCAAGCCGATCCTATTGTCCAGCTGACGGCTGATGGCGCGTATGATGGCGCGTCCATCTACCAGACGATAGCGGCACATGGCGACAAGATCGAGGTGGTGATCCCGCCGCGCCCGACGGCGGTCCCGAGCAACGAACCAGGTGTGCCGACACAGCAAGATCACCATCTGGCGATGATCGTGGAACAAGGCCGCCTCGCCTGGCAGGCCACAACAGGTTACAGCCAACAATCCTTAGTAGAGATGACAATGGGGCGTCACAAGCCGCTGATCGGACCGCGGCTGCGGGCCCGCGGCTTCGCGGCCCAGCAGACTGACGCTGCCGTCGGCGTTGCAGTGCTGAACCGGATGTTGACGGCCGGGTGCCAGGATTGCGTCCGTCGCCAGCCGGTCATCGCGTAGCAGCTTGGGATTTGGGGCCATCTTGCCCTGGGTCTGTCGAGTGCACCAATGCCGCGCGGTAGGGTCTTGGTGATCCAGGCGCGCAGCTTGTCCTGCTGCACATCGCTCAGGCGGCACGCACCGCCTTCGCAGCCAAAGCTCGCCAGGCCCTCGATG
>JAABUT010001577.1_pt1 | contig 25497 bp, 29 predicted proteins | sample 5559281 | NCBI WGS metagenome assembly JAABUT01 (sample SAMN10711880, study PRJNA513359) | rock metagenome | isolation source: Antarctica rocks | place: Antarctica: Victoria Land, Ricker Hills nord | collected 2016-01-04
CCTGGATCGGCGCGGTGCTGCGCCCCTTCGGTCACCTGTCGGCCATCGACCTGGGCGGCCCGCTGGACCTCGGCCCGCTCGTGCAGAAGTCGGTCTCCCTGCACACCGAGATGGTGTTCAGCCAGATCATCGCCAGTGCGGACCCCAACAGACACAACGGCATACTCCAGGCCGTCGGCGACCACGTCGCGGCCAGCCAGCTGCGCCCCATCGTCACGACCCGGCTTCAGGGCCTCACCGTGCCCAGCATGAGAACCGCGCACGAGCTGCTCGAAACCCGACACACCGTCGGCAAGGTCGTCATCGAAACCTGACCAGACGCGGCGCCACTCGCCCACACCTAGCCAATCCATCACCGTTGAGGCGCGGTCCACAGCAGGGGGTCTGGCTGCGCCCGTGCCCACTCAAGGACGTCAAGCACGCACCAGGACCACCCAGGCCCCTACAGGCCCTAAGCCGGGGACCCGCGACGACGACGAAAGGCACGACGGACTTGACAACGACATCGACATCGAGCCAGCCGGATCCGGGCCCAGTGATCCCCGACGTGATCACACGATTCCTGGACGCCGTTGCGGCGCTGGATGCGGACGAGCTCGCGGACTGCTTCAACGAGGCGTGCGAGTACTTCGTGAAGTTCCCGGATCCCGCGATCATCGGGCGGGAGAACATTCGTGCGCTCTTCGCCGACTTCTTCTCGAAGTGCTCGGCAGCGCGATGCGACCTGTCATCGTTCGGGCTCAACGGGAGCACCGTATACACGGAACGAGTTGACCGGTTCTGGTTCTCCGGGCAAGAGGCGTTCATCGAGTGCGTCGGGGTCTTTGAGATCGAGGCCGGCCGCATCTCCGTCGTCCGTGACTACTCAGACGCCGAGACCTTCACCCGGCGAATGGACCAGGCCCTGGGAAGGTGAGCGCGGACAGCGCTGGCAGGAAGCTCCACCCCGCCTATGAGGAGTGGCAGCACGAGTGGTTCGACGGACGTCCGGCGGCGCGTAGTCGCGGCTAGGCGCCGCGCGCGGTCGAGAGCCCACCGCGCGCGGCGTCCCGATAGCCAGTGGGACGCGCTGCCGCCACACCTCTGCCAGCTTGGCGCTGCGGTTGCGTGGTGGGCCGGGAGGCGTTGCTGCTGTGGGAAGCGACGAAGGCTCGGTGCGTGTCAGCTCGGGCAGCAGCGGCCGGCCGTGACGGTCGGGCACGACGTCGACGCGGGCGTGCTCCTACGGCGACTCGAGGCCGACCGAGTGCCGCTGTCGTGCGGTGTGCACGCTGGCGGGCGGGTTGATGTGCCCGGGCGTGTCCTGGCTGGCTGCTGGAGCCCCGGCGCAGACGGTTAGGGGCAGCACGCCGGCCCACACGTCACGGGCCTCGCCGTCCTGGGGGTCGGTGGTGGCGCCGGAGGCGCGGATCTTCACGCTGGCTTCGTCGAGGGGCAGGCGGAGGACAAGGGTGGCGGCGAGCTCACGGGTCGTAGGGGGCCGCACCTCTGCCCAGCGGCCGGGCATGAGGTGCTCGGAGAGCTGACGCAGCCCTTCGATCTTGTCCTGGCCGTGCAGCGGCTGCGCGCTGCCGCAAATCATGGTGCTGCGGTAGTTCATCGAGCTGTCGAACAGCGAGCGTGCGTAGACCAGCCCGTCGAGCAAGGTGACGGTCACGGCCAGCGGAGCGCCGTCCGTCGCGGCGCGGAGCAGGCCGCCGCCGGTGGAGCCGTGCAGCAGCAGGTAGTCGCCGCTGCGGGCGTAGCCGACGGGGAGCACCACGGGCAGCCCGTCGCGGACCAGGCCTATGTGGGCGACCAGTCCCGCGTCCAGCACGTCGTAGAGCGCCTGCCGGTCGGTGGCCTGGCGCTCGGCGAGGCGGGTGATCCGGGTTCGGTCGGTGACGGGGAGCGGCTCCATGCTGAGCAGTTTCACCGTCGAGTGGTCGGCGTGGCAGAGCCACTACTGTGCAATCCGGCCAGACCACTCGGACAGGCAGGTGCAGAAGTGCGGCCCCGCGTCGAGCTCGACCTCCCCCTGGCCCTAGACCGGGCGTGCGCCACGCCGCTCCACCAGCAGCTCGCGGAGGCATTGCGCGTGGCGGTGCTGGGAGGGCTGCTGGCTCCGGGCGCTCGGCTGCCGCCCACCCGGTTGCTGGGGCTCCAGCTCGGTATCGCGCGCAGCACAGTGCTGGCCGCGTACGAGCAGTTGAGCGGCGAGGGCTACCTGCAGGCCCGGCACGGCTCCGGCACGTACATCAGCGCACGGGTGCAGCCCGCCCCGGGGCTCCTCCGGCTCTCGGCGCAGCCGACGGCGTCGCCCGAGCGGCCGCCGCCGCCCGATCAGGTCGACCTGCGGCCCGGGCAGCCGGACACGCGCCGCCTGGTCGACGGCGCGTGGCGCGCTGCCTGGCGGCAGGCGGCCGCCCGCGGCGTTCCTGCACTGGAACCCCCTGCGCAGGGTCTGCCCGAGCTGCGCGAGCAGGTCGCCGCGCACCTGCGGGCCGCCCGCGGGCTGCCCGCCGACCCCGCCGACGTGTTCATCACCGCCGGGACCAGCGACGGGCTCGCGCTCGTGGTGCACGCCCTGGGCTGCTCACCGCGCCCGGTCGCGGTCGAGGACCCCGGATACCCCGCCGCTCGGCGTGTGCTAACCCGGCTCGGATGCGCTCTCCAACCCGTCCCCGTCGACGACCAGGGGCTGCGCGTCGAGCGGCTGGCGGCTCTGCCGGTCGCGCCGCGGCTGGTGCTGGTCACCCCCAGCCACCAGTACCCGCTGGGCGCGAGCCTGCCGGTGGGCAGGCGCCTGGCCCTGCTCGACTGGGCGCGCTCGCACGACGCGGTGCTCATCGAGGACGACTACGACAGCGAGTTCCGCTTCGGCGCCGCCCCCCTCCCCGCCCTGGCCAGCCTCGACCCGGCCGAACGGGTCGTGCACCTGGGCACGTTCTCCAAGGTCCTCAGCCCGTGGCTGCGCGCCGGCTACCTGCTCGCCCCACCACGGCTGCGCGCGGCGCTGCTCACCACCCGCCTCGACCTGGGCACCCCCGTCAGCGGCGTGGACCAGCAGGCCCTGGCCGGCTACCTGGCCGGCGGAGCGCTGCGCCGTCACATCGCCCGCGCCCGACGCGACTACGCCCACCGGCGCAGACACCTGGCCCGCCTGCTCGCCGCGCACCCCGCCCTACGGCTCCGGGGCACGTCCGCGGGCCTGCACGCCGTCATCGACCTCCCTCCCGACACCAACATGCCGACCCTGCTCCAGACCTGCGCCGCCCGCGGTTTCCTGTTCGCCGACCTCCGCGACTACGACGCCACCCCCCACCCCACCGCCAGGCCTGGACCAGCCGTCGTCCTCGGCTACGGCGCAGCCACCCTCAGCGAACTCGACCGGGCCGTCACCACACTCGCCACCTCCTGAAGAGATCGCTGGAACTGCTGCCGCAGATCGGCCGGACGCCCCGCATGACAAAGGGCTGCCGGACGCTGGAGGGGTCGTACCACGTACCTGTGATCTTGTGTCACATCCTCACTGGCTACTGGGACGAGTGATCGCTCAAGGCGGCACCCGCCAGGCACGTCAGGCCGACGAGGGAACTAGTTGTTCTGGCGGTGTGCACCCAGGCCCAGCGGTCCCGGGTGGCCTCCCAGCCGTGCGGCGGTTCGTCCGGGGCCCAGGTCAGAACCTGAGCGTTGATCGGCAGCTCGATCGCCGCTGTGAGCGTCAAGGCCGCCACTTGCGCGGCCAGACCGCCGGACGCGAGCCGGAACGCCGTTGAGCGAGCGTCCCGCCGCGACAGAATCACCACGACAGCGTTCGCGACTACGGCTGCCGGCAGCAACGCTCCCATCACCGGCCGCAGGTTGCGGATAGTCGCCTGTTGCACCTCGACGTAGGTGGAAGGCGTGAAGTCCTTGGTGGAGGGTCCCAGACTGGTTCGGGTACCGAAGAACACGCCCGTGGACAACGCGGACAGCATGAGACTGGAGAACCGTGCGACCGCCTGCGGATGAGGTCATGACCTCATCCTGGTGGACGCTCGCGGCGTACCACAGGCAACCGGCACATGACCCTCGCGTTTCCGGCCAGCCGCCGCCGAACAGCGTCTCTGGCTGCTCACCGGAACGAGGTCGGACATGCATCGGCTCCGCGACGGGCCTCGACAGGACCCGTTCCTGGAAGTCTCACCCGTGTCGTTGGGCGAGCCCTGAGCGGACAAACCGCGCAGGCGTGGCGCGAAGAGGGTTGTCCCGATGACGAAGGGTTACTGGGACAGCGTCCCATGGATGAGCCTCCAGCGGAACGAGGCATCCAGGGTCGGACTTGGTGATGCAGCGAGCGGAGGACGCTGAGCACTTTCGCCTGCTCGATCGCACGGTGACGGCGGGCTACCGGTCTACGGCCTCGCCGCCCATGACCTTTCGCAGCCCTCGCCGTCCTCGTCCACTCCCGCCAGCTCAAGCGTTGGACAGCACACCGTCGAGCAGGCCGGGGAATTGCTCGTCGACGAGGTCACGCCGCAACCGGCCGTACTTGTTTCTGCCGTGCTGCTGGCCCTCGAAGAGGCCGGCCTCCCGAAGGACCCTCAAGTGGTGGGAGATCGTCGACTTGTGGAGGCGTGTCGCCCAGTCCGCGGCGCCACAAGGATGCCACTCGCCGTCGGCGAGGTCCTTGAGCATGGTCAGTCGTTGCGGGTCGCTCATCGCCTGGAGCACCTGAACGAGGTCCAACTCCAAGGGCGTGGTCGGGTTGGTAGGACCATCTCCGTTCGCAGCGCGCATGCCCACCCCTCCGGCCCGACAGTTTGACAAGCATCGTACCAACCGTATGGTAACGGTATGACGCTGATCCGACCGTCATCCTGGCTTGCCAGGTTGGTGTCCCATCAGACCGTGTCGACCGCGGCACCCTTGCTGATCGGTCCGGTCGCCGTCGCCGAGCTGAGCGTGAAGCTCCCGACGCTGACCGGCGCTCTGCTCGAGGAGAACGGGCGATGAGCGCGGTCCTGGTCATCGGCGCCACCGGCAAGACCGGAAGCGCCCTGCTCGACCTGCTGCGAGCCCGCGCAGAGCCGGTCCGCGCGGCGAGCCGCACCCCCAAAGGGGCGGACGCCGTCCGGTTCGACTGGGACGACATCACCACGCACGGGCCCGCGCTCGACGGCGTTGACCGCGTCTATCTCGTTCCCCCGCCCTCAGCGGTCGACCCGGTCCCAGTGGTCGAGCCCTTCCTTGCCGAGGCACGAAGACGCGGAATGCGTCGCCTGGTAATGCTGGGGTCGGCGATCGAGTTCCCGAACGCGCCCGGCAGGCTCGAACTCGCCGCACGCGTGCGCGCGGAGCCTGGGTGGCTTGTCTTGAGCCCCTCCGGGTTTATGCAGAACTTCCTGCGCCCGCATCCGGTCGGCACTGCCATCCGCGACCATGGAGAGATCGCGAACTCAGCAGGGTCAGGGCGGATGGCCTGGATCGACGCTCGGGACGTTGGCGCGAGCGCCGCAAGCCCTCACCCAGCCGCTTCTCGACGAGCAGCTCCGCAACGACTACGTACTCACCGGACCACGTGGCTTGAACTCCACCGACGCAGCCACCATCATCGCCACGCAGGCCGGGCGCCCCGTGCACGTCAGGGACCTGACCGTCGATGAGCTCGCCGCACGTTATCGCGCCGCGGGCCTGCCGGCCGGGTTCGCCGGCAGCCTCGCCGCGATCGGGGACGACGTCCGTGCCGGTCGCTACGACGAGGTGACCACCTCGGTGCTCGACCTGACTGGGCGTGCGCCCCGCACCTTCGAAGACTTCGTCGGCGAACACGCCGCCGAATGGCAGCCGAGCCGTTAGGCACAGGGGGAAATCATGGATCTTCAGGGGGTACGAGTCGCCGTGCTTGGTGGCACCTCCGGCATCGGCCGGGCAACCGCCGCCCTGCTGGCCGACCAGGGCGCCGACGTCGTCGTCGCCGGGCGCTCCGAGGACAAGGTGGCGCAGACCGTGGCGGCGCTCCCGGCTGTGCGCGGGGAGCAGGTCGACGCGACCGACCGCGGTCAGCTCGACGCGCTGTTCGACCGCCTTGGCGAGATCGACCACCTGGTGGTGTGCGTGAGCGGCGGGTTCGGCGCCGGCCCGTTCGCCGCCCTCGACCTCACGGTGCTGCGACGGGCGTTCGCCGCCAAGACCTTCGCCCAGCTCGAGGCCGTGCAGGCCGCGCTGTCACACCTGACCCGCGCCGGATCGGTGACGTTGGTGACCGCCGCCTCCGCGCAAGCAGCGTCCCCGGGCACCGCAGGTCTGGCCGCGGTCAACGGCGCCCTCGAGGCCGCGGTGCCCCCGCTGGCCGCTGAGCTTGCTCCGCTACGGGTCAACGCCGTCAGCCCCGGCGTCGTCGACACCCCCTGGTGGAACTCCTGGCCCGACGCCGACCGCGCCGCCTTCTTCGCTCAGGCGTCCCAGCGGCTCCCAACCGGACGCACAGGGCACCCGGACGACATCGCCGCGGCCGTCGCACTGCTCATCGGCAACGGCTTCATCACCGGACACGTCCTCGTCGTCGACGGCGGCGCCCACCTCGCGCGCTGACCATGCCTGCGCGACCTGCCGGCCCCGTGGGCCGGCCAGGCGACGGGCGGGCTCCCGGATGGCGTCCATCGCGGCTCATTCGGGCGCGGCGGGCTTCTGCGAGTGCAAGCACCGCCCGACACCCCACCCGGGAGCCGTGGGAGCGCATCAAGCCGGTCGGCAGCCGGACGTGGTCTCACCAAAGTGTGACGGGCCTCGGGGGCGGTTGAGAGCCGGACTTGCGGCTGTCTGCTGTAGAGACTCATCTCGACACTTGAAGATCAGCGTGCTGGCGGTTCGTGTGGTCACTGCTGCGGCCGGGTGCGCGGTGGCGACCGGCCTGATGACGGTTCCGGCCCACGCAGATCAGCCGGCCTCGTCGTCGACGCAACCGTCGGGTAGGGCGCGAGCTCCAGCCCCCTCGGCCGGACCGACCGGCCACGTCCCAGATGACGACCGGTTGCCGGACGCTCTGGGGGGCGCTCGTCCTCGTCTGCTGCGCCGTCCCAGTAGCGGAACGCCGAGCGGACACCGTCCCGCAGGCGATCGGCTAGCGGCTCGCAGGCCACTGCCTTCTGGCTTAGCAGCCGCTGACGTGCCGACCCTGGTCGTCGTCTGACGGCCTCCGGGCCGGCCGGCCGGCGGTAGGAGCTACTGCCCGCGCCAGCCGGTCGACCCTGGCCCTGCCGACCGGCGTGCGGGCCGCACCCGGTCGTGGGTCTTCGGCTCGCGGTGCGTCAGTGGGCGAGGTTGACGTGGGCCCTGCGGTGTCTTCCCTGCTCGACGAGGTCGACCACCCCGAGGGCGTAGTCCGCGGCGGAGATGGTGCCGCCGCCGTTGGCCTCGACGGCGACGTCGTCGCCGAGCCGGTACCGGCCGAGCCGTTCGCTGGGCACCCACGAGCCGAACATCTGCGCCGGGCTGACGAAGATCCAGTCGAGAGTCTCGGGCGTGGCCGGGAGGTCCTCGACGACGAGCGCCGCCCCGGCGAGGATCTCGCCGTGGTTCTCCGCGGGGATGTGGCTCAGGTCGGCGACGAAGCGGTCCGCTCCTGGCGCGGGTCGGAGCGAGGAGAAGCCGCCGACGACGAACAGGCGTGCTCCCGCGGTGTCGGCGAGGCGCGCGACCGCGCGGTAGACGGCGCGGAAGCTGTCGGCGAGCGCGCCCCGGGGGGCGAGCGCGGCCACGACGACGTCGGAGCCCTCGATGACCGACGAGAGTGTCGTCTCGTCGGTCGCGTCGCCTTGGACGTACTCGACGTCGGCGATTGGCGCGTCTGGCAGGGAGCGGCTCAGGGCCTTGACCTGGTGGCCGCGGGCGGCGGCCTCCGCGGCGATCGCCGAACCGGCGTAGCCGGTGCCGCCGAGGATGGTGATGCGTGACATGGGGTGCCCGTCTGGGTGACGGGTGGCGTCGGTCACGCGCCGGTAACCGTGACGCCGGCGGCCACGCCGGCCTCTCGGGTTCCCTCGACGAACCGGCTGGTGTGCGTGGCGACCCGCTGACCGAGATGGTGCGCGGTGGCTATGTCGGCGCCGTGGACAGCTTCGGGACCTTGGTCGTTCCAGGTCTGGGCACCTGCCCCGAGGTAGAACCCGAGCCGGTTGTGGTCGTCCTCGCTGGCTGTGGTGGTGTTCCAGCCGGGCAGCAGGCCCAGACTGATCCAGTGCATTCCGTGTTGTGCGGCGAGCATCGAAAAGTACTGCAGGGTGTGCAGTTTGTCGCCGCTCATCGACCCGGAGTTGGTGAACCCGGCCGCGATCTTGTCTTGCCAGGCGCGGGTCATCCATCGGACGGAGGTCGCTTCGGCGAAGGTGTGGAACGCGCCGGAGGCGCTGCCCATGTAGGTCGGGCTGCCGAAGATGATGGCGTCGCAGCGGTCGAGGATGCGCCATCCGTCGTCGGTGATTGCGGCGACGTCGATCATCTCGACGAGGGTGTCGGGTACTGATGTGACTCCCTGGGCGACGGCGTTGGCCAGTTCGCGTGTGTGCCCGTACCCGGAGGTGTAGGCGACGCCGACACTGATGTTGGACATGATTGTGGTGTTCCAATCTTGGTGTTGGGCGGTGGGTGTAGGCGCTTGGTCAGGTTTCGCGGGCGTTGGATGTCTCGGTCATGTCGGGGTATCGGTCGCCGGTCACCTGGGCGGCGATGGGTTCCAGCTGCCCGAGCTCGTCGGCGGTGAGGGTGAGTTCGAGTGCGGCGAGGTTTTCTCGTAGGCGGGTCGCGCGCCGGGTTCCGGGGATGGGTACGACGGTGAGGCCGTGGATGTCGTGTTGCTGGTGCAGCCAGGCCAAGGCGACCTGCGCAGGGCTGATTCCGCGTGCGGCGGCGATGGCGGTGATGGGTTGCAGGAGCGCGGCGTTGCGTTGGCCGTTCTCGCCGGTGAAGCGGGGGAACCGGGAGCGGACGTCGCCGGCGGTGAACTCGCTGGGTAGGGCGCCGGTGAGGAGGCCGCGACCGAGTGGTGAGTAGGCGACCACGCCGACGCCGAGGTCGGCTGCGGCGGGCACGAGGCTGTGTTCGATGTCGCGGGTGAACAGTGACCATTCCGATTGCACGGCGCTGATCGGGTGGATGGCGTGGGCCTCGCGCAGTTCGTCGCCAGTGACCTCGGACAGGCCGAGGTGACTGACCTTGCCGTGTTCGACGAGCTCGGCCATCGTGCCGATGGAGTCAGCCAGTGGGACGGCTGGGTCGCGGCGGTGCATGTAGTACAGGTCGATGACCTCGATGCCCAGCCGGGTCAGGCTGGCGTCGATAGCACGGCGAATGTAGGCGGGGTCGTTGCTGATCGACATCGATCCATCGTGGGCACGGACGTTGCCGAACTTGGTGGCAAGGGCGACGTCGTCTCGGTGGTCGCGGACGAACGGTGAGAGAAAACGTTCGTTGGCGCCCTGTCCGTACATGTCGGCGGTGTCGAACAGGGTGACACCGGCGGACAGGGCGGCGTCGAGGGTCTGCGTGGCCGAGTCTTCGTCGGTCTCGCCGTAGAACTCGCTCATCCCCATGCAACCCAGCCCTTGCGCGCCGACGAGGAGGCCGTCGGAGCCGAGTCGGACGGTCGGAAGGGATGGGGCCATGAGTTCTCCTAGCAGCGCGGTACCGGATAGTCGTGCGGGATGACAGTGTCAACGCTAGACTCATGTCAGTGTCAGTGTCAACGTCATCCAGTGCTTGTTACCCTCGGCACGTGACTACGGGGAGCGCGGCTCTGAAGGCTGGCGCGGAGCGTGGGGATCAGCAGCAGGCGATCCTGCGGGCAGCGGCGGGACTATTGGTCGAGCACGGTCCGGCCGGCATCTCCACACGCGCTGTCGCGACGGCCGCCGGCGTGCAGACACCGGCGCTGTACCGCTTGTTCGGGGACAAGGACGGGCTGCTCGACGCGCTCGCCAGCTATGGCTTCGAGAGCTACCTGGCCGAGAAGAGGGCGCTCGAACCCAGTACGGACGCCATCGACGACATACGTCGCGGCTGGAACATCCACGTCGAGTTCGGGCTGCGCAATCCCGCGTTCTACGCCTTGATGTACGGCAACCTGCGCCCCGGCCGCCGGCCTTCCGCCGCCCAGGAGAACGGCCAGATCCTGCGACGCCTGCTCGAGAGGGCCCGGCTACAGGGCCGTTTGCGCGTTCCGGTCGAGACGGCCGCCCGGGCCATCGAGGCGTCGACCACCGGCGCCGTCCTGTTGCTGCTGGCTCAGCCCGAGAACGACCGTGACCAGGCCTCGCTGACCCGCCTGCGCGACACGGTCATCGACTCGGTGGTCAACGAAGCGGAGCAGGTGACCGACGTGCACGAGTCTGTCGGCGGCCGAGCCCAGGCCCTGCTGGCCGCGCTCGGCGACGGACCCGGCGACGGGGGCGATCCTCTGACGCGAGCAGGATTCAGTGCCGCCGAGGGCGCCGTGCTCCGCGAGTGGCTCGACGCCCTGACCCGCCCGTCCGCGTCCGGTCGTTAAGGCGGCCATCCGGCTCGCACGAGGTCGGGTCTCATCGCGTACGGCGCCGCCGACCGACTTCGGGAGCCGGCCCAGGCCAGGTCCGATGCCGGCGCCGTCATCCGCGCCCGGCGACCTCGCGCTCCAGCCGCTCACGGGAAGCGATTGCCAGCCGGCTGACGCGTGACACGAGGTCGTCGTCCAGGAGCGCTCCCCGCCGCTTCACGACGCGACCCGCAAGCACGACGGTGTCGATGTTGCCGGCGTGGCCGGACGCGACGATCACCCCGACTGGGTCCGGTGCCCCCACCAGGTTGACGTGTGTCAGGTCGACCAGGACGAAGTCGGCCTGCTTGCCGGGCGTGATGCTCCCCACCGCGTGCCCCAGCCCGGCGGCACGGGCCCCTTCGATGGTGGCCATCGCCAGGACGTCCCGGGAGCTGACCCGCGCACCAGGACGGGGCGAGCCGTAGACGTCCTCAGCCGTCTGGGAGATGAGCGCCGCAAGCATCACCGAGAACATGTCTCCGCCTACGGTCGTCTCGACGTCAACGCTCAGGCTCGGCCGCATGCCCAGGTTGAGAAAGGTCCGCACCGGTGGCGCCCCGAGACCGCCCATGTTCAGTTCCACGTTGGCGGCGACGGAAGCGAACGCGCCCGCGTCAACGATCTTGCGGAGCTCGTCCTCGTCGTTCGTGGAGCAATGAATGGGCGTCAGACGGTCGTCCAGCGCGCCGAGGGACTCGAGTGCGTCGTACACCGCCTTCTGGGCCGGGGTCAGCTCCCCGGGGTGCAGCGGTTCCAGTCGGCGGGACATCTCGTGCTCCTGGCCGGCTCGTTGGTTGGCTTGGAGGCGGCGCACCTGGCAGGGCGGCCGTAGGCACAGCGACGTGACGGAGGAGTTCGGACGTCCCCTCTCCGGCGGGTCCGTCAAGGGTCTGCTAGGCGAGCTTGTGGTTGGACCAATCGCAAAGAACGTCGTCGCGCTCACGGAACCTCTCGTAGATGCAGTGTCCGCTGTCCTCCCAGACGACCAAGGGCTACTGGAACCGCCGTCCGGTAGCCGACCCGTAACTGGGACGGGGGCAGCTTGCCCCAGTGGTAGCGCATCATGGTCGGCATGGAGGCTGGCGTGGATGCCCTGACCCGTGTCCCCGGCTGCGACCAGCGCCGTCCGCTTCGAAGACTGCTGCGATGACCAGGAGGGGCCTGCACCACGTCGAGATCTGGGTCCCTGACATCGCCCGGGCCATCGGCAGCTGGGGGTGGCTCCTGGGTGCCCTCGGCTACGAGGCTTACCAGGACTGGCCGGCCGCCCGTAGCTGGCGAGCCGGGGACCAGTACATCGTCGTGGAGCAGTCCTCGGCGCTGTCTGCCGAGGGTCATGACCGCTGCCGCCCGGGCCTCAACCACCTCGCCTTTCATGCCGGGAAGGAGCAGGACGTAGACCGGCTGGTGGTCGACGGCTCCCAGCATGGCTGGGCTCTCCTCTTTGCTGACCGACATCCCCACGCCGGGGGACCGGAGCACTACGCCGCCTACTTGGAGAACACCGCCGGCTTCGAAGTCGAGTTGGTAGCCGAGCGTCGGTAGCGGACGGCTGACCGGTCCGCGCTTCAGCTGGGTTTCCCCCACGTCGACAGGCAGAACGCGTGCCCGGCCGGGTCAGCGAAGACCGAACAGTGGTCGTTGTTGGGCTGGAAGTCGTACTTGGTCGCACCGGCTGCCAGCACCCGGGCCTCGGTCGCGGCCCGGTCGTCGACGTAGAAGTCCAGATGCAGCTGGATCGATGAGACGGGGTCGGGCCATCGCGGCGGCTGGTAGCTGGGCACGGTCTGGAACTCGATGCGGCCGCCCGGCACGACGACGGTGGCCCAGGAATCGTTGGCGAAGCTCACCGTCCCGTCGGTGATAGCGGCGTAGAAGTCGGCCAATCGCCGCGCGTTCGGGCAGTCAAGAGTCACTCCGCTGAGCGTTATCGCATCAGACACACGTCATTCCTCATCTCGCGTCTTGCTGTCGTATCAGCTCACGGTGGCCGCCAGGTCCTGATATGCAGGCAAGAGTTCGGCCCACCGCGCCTGCGCGTCGCAGCGGTCGTGAGCGGCGAGGTGAGCGGCGAGGTCTTCGACGTGGACCTGCACCCCGGCCCCGTAGGCGGCGAGATGGTCTAGGGGCATGCCCCGTTCCTCGATGACCAGGATGGTCTGGTCGTGGTCGGCGGTCAGCGTGGCCTCGATGGCGTGCTCGTTCGCCTCGCCGACCTCGGTGGTCAGCACGAGAAGCCGCTGCGGGGGCTCGCAGGCTTCCACGCGGCCGGTGCCTTCCCATCCGGTGGCGAAGAAGTGTGCGCGGAACTGTCCGTCGAGTCGCAGGTCGCCCGCGACCTCGCCGAGCCAGCGGGCGACGCGGCTGGGGTCGGTGAGTGCCGACCACAGGTCGTCGATATCGGTGTCGAAGCGGTCTTCCATGCGCACGATGCCCTTGCCATCGGCTGAGCGCAGGATGCCGAGGATGCGGCCGCTCCCATGCGCACTGCAGGTCATGTCTTGCTCCTTCGTTCGCGCTTTCCCCGGGCCACTTCGGTGTGCAGGGCGTCCAGCCGGTGCTCCCACAACGCCCGGTACTGGTTCAGCCATTCATCGACCTCGGCCAGTGGTTCGGGGCGTAGTCCGTAGATCCGCCGCTGGGCCTCTTGGTGGACCTCGACAAGACCCGCCTCCCGCAGGACCCGCAGGTGCCGCGACACCCCCGGGCGGGCAATCGGCAGCAGCACCGCCAGTTCACCGGCGGTTGCCGGACCGCCAGCCAATGCCTCCAGGATGGTCCGCCGGCTGTCGTCCGCCAGTGCCCGCAGCACCGCGTCCACGCATCGAACGTACCAAGGTCGTTACGTACCCGTCAAGCTACATACGTGCCGGAGCATGGATCACCTGGTGCGAGAGTCGATCAGTGGATACAGGCAACTCGAGCGTGCGTCTCGATAGCCGAAGGTCTACCGAGACGGCGAGGAAGCGCCGCGGCCCAGGCGCAGTTGGAGGTTGTGCTTGGTCGCCGGCCACTCAGCCTGGACGATCGAGAAGTAGGCGCTGTCGCGGACGCTGCCGTCGCTGGCCAGGGCGTGCGCGCGTCGGATGCCCTCCGATTGGGCCCCGAGCCGCTCGATCGCTTGGCGGGACGCGCGATTGCGCGCGTCAGTCTTGAAGGAAACGCGTAGGACTCGCCAGACATCGAAGGCGTGCACGAGCTGCAGCCACTTGACTTCGGTGTTGACGGCGGTGCGCTGCGCTGACCGGGCATACCAGGTGCTGCCGATCTCCAAGACGGAAGGCGGCTGGTTGTCCGTCGGCTCAGGTCCTCGCCCGACCCCGGGGGGCCAGGGCGGGGCCACATCAGCACGTCCATGTCCAGGAACCGAGTGGTGCCCACCACCCGCTGATCGCTGTGCTGCCGTACAGCCCAGGGCAGCGCGCGGCCAGCTGACTGCTCGGCGAGGGCCGACTCGATGTACCGCTGGGCGCCCTGCAGATCGACTGGCACGCGTGTATAGGCGTAGGTCGAGCCGTCCTCGGCCGCCGCAGCGGCGAGCTCAGTGGCGTGCTCGGGCACAAGCGGCTCGAGCCGGACGACCCGACCCTTCAGCTCGAACGGCTTGATCACTGCCCGGGCTCAATCGCACAAGGCGGGACATCATCGACCAGCACACCGGCACCGTAAGCCGATCGCCTACCGGGACACCGTCAGTGGGCGGGTTCAGCGCTAGCATCTACGGGCCGCCCGCGGTGGCCGTTTGCCGGCTTCGGGTAACTATTCAGGTTTCTCGGCGAGCCGTCGCGGTTTCGGGAGGCGTCGGTAGGACGCTCTGGGGATGACGATGACGGCGGTGGCTGGCAGGGATCTTGATCGTTGTGCGCTGGTCGCGGAGTGCGACTGTGGGTTGTGCGCGCCGACGTGGGCTCGGCGGCGCGGGAAGTCCCGCCGGTTCACTGAGCCGGTGACGTTGATGATGGCGATCGAGCTTGAGCCGTCGGCTGCTCGCTGGGTCGTGATGGTGCGGGAGCACCGGTTTGCTTTGGGGGAGCTGCTGGCCGCGGCTGATGAGTTCCTGGCCGTGACGACTGTTGATGATCCCGAACGGCCGTCGGTGGGGTTGGCGTTGGTGATGTTCAGCGGCGAGCTCGCCGCTGCGCTGGGGGCACAGGAGTTCGTCCTGGAACCGTTGTTGGACGCGCTGCGTCTGGTGTGCCTAGAGACGGTGGCGGCGGCGATGTCGACCGCGGCGGGTTGCTTGGTGAAGATGGGCGAGATGGTGGAGCTGGCTGGCGCGATGGCCTCGGTGCTGAGCGGCGTGCTGGAGCCGTAGTCCTGGGCGGGCTATGGGCCGGTGGTGGCGGGTAGCCAGGCCCCGTCGGTGAACAGCGAGCGCAGGACGTCCATCGCTTGTTGGCCGTGTTTGCGGGCGGTCGACAGGTAGGACCGGACGGCCAGGAACGACTCGGCGCCGGTCTGTGCTCGCCAGCCACCGCTGATCTTCTGCTGCAGCTTGACCATCCGCACATCCCGCTCAGCCTGGTTGTTGGTGAAGCTGACGCGCAGGTCTGTGGCGAACCGCAGGACGTCCTCGCGGTGGGTGTGCAGCCGTGCCAGTAAGGATCCGGCCGGGCCGAGTGCCGGCCGGCCACGTTTGCCGGTCCGCGGTGGTGGCGGGTTCAGCGCCTTGCCGGTCGTGACCAGCGCGCCGTAGCGACGCCGGTAACCAGCCAGTCTGCGGGCGGGCAGCGCGGTGCCGCCGTTGGCGCGCACAACCTCGACAGCAAGGTTGATCTCAACCAGCAGCTCAGCCAGCTCGGCGGGCCAGGACTGGCCGGTAAGCTCACCGATCCCAGCCAACTCGCGAAGATGATGAACGTTGCACAATCCGTGTTCGGCGCCGGTGTACTGCCGGTAGGCAGCCAACCCGTCATGGACCGCCACGCCGGTGAACGCCGGTAGTACCCCGGCGGCGTCCATCGCGGTCTTCCCGCGCCGCCGATCCAGGTGGTAGAGCGTGTACCGGTCGGTGCAGGCCACATGGATCCACCACAGCTTGCCCGTGACCCTGCCGCCGGTCTCGTCGAAGTGCGCGACCTCGGCCTGGGTGAGTTCCTTCTGCAGCAAGGCCTTGAAGCCTTCCAGACGGCTGGCTGCGGTCGGCAGCAACGAGGCCAGGTAGCCGGTCGAGACCGGCGCGCCGAAGCAGTCGGCCAGGCACTCGGCGGCCCGTTCCACCGGCAGGTGCTGACGGGCCAGCAGATACGCGCCCAGGGCCGCGACCCCCGGCCCGTAACAGGTCGGGGCGGTCGCCTGCGCCGGGAACGCCGCGGTCGTCACGGTCCCGCAGCCACACTCGCGCCGCTCGGCCTGGTGCTCGATCACCGTCAACTCGATCGGCGGGAGGTCAAAGACCTGCCTGCGTTCATGCCCGACCACCGCGGCGTCCTTCAGGCTGTCGCCACACACGCGGCAGACCTGCGGGACATGGACCCGGACCTCATCAGGATCCGGGCGCTGCACCAGCCCGAACCCCGGATCACCAGGCTGCTTCCCGGGCTTACGCCCGGAGGCCCGGCACAACGACCGTGGCGGTGGCTTCACGAACGCATCCGAGCTCGGCGGCTTCGAGGAGTTCTGCGAGTTCTTCCCCAACCGGGCTTCTAACTCCGCGACCCGCGCAACCGACTCCGCGACCTTCGCGGTCAAGGCCACGATCAGCGCGTCACGCTCGGCAAGCAGAACCAGCAACTGCTCCACCGAAGGAACAGCCGGAGGCGAAGACAACGACGGATCGGCCACGAAACACCAGCCCTGCGGGGGAAGTCGCAGTACGGACGAGCAAAGCCTCCCGCAAATCAGGCCAAGATCAGCAAGCCACGCCGCAAGGGACCTGAATGGTTACGGCTTCGGTTGCAATTTCGCTGGGTTAACGGACCTGGCCGTGTTCCCAAGCCCAGGCTGCGATCTGGACGCGATTGGTGATGTCCAGCTTGTTCTGGACCTTGGCGAGGTGGGACTTGACGGTGCCTAGCGACAGGAACAGCTCGGCGCTGATCTCGGCGTTGGTGCGGCCGCGGGCGACGAGGCAGACGACGTCGAGCTCCCGCTCGGACAGCGGCGCCCCCTCGGACGACAGTGGCGTGAGAGACCTGGACTGCCGGCGCCGGAGCAGCTCGACGGTGAGGGCGGGGCTGATAAGGGCGTCACCCCGGGCGGCGGCGCGAACGGCCTCGACGAGCAGCGTCGGGCCGGCATCCTTGAGCAGGAAGCCCAGGGCGCCGTTGTCCAGGGCGGTGTCGACGTAGTCGTCATGGCTGAACGTGGTTACAACCACGATCCGCATCGGGTCGGGCGTGCCCGGGCCGGCCAGGGCCCGGGTGACCTCGAGCCCGTCGAGCCGGGGCATGCGGATGTCGACTACCACGACGTCCGGCCGCAGCCGCCGGGCTGCCTCGACAGCCTCCGCGCCGTCGGCGCACTGCGCCACGACCTCGATGTCGGCCTGGGCGGACAGGATGGACGCGAAGCCGGCGCGGACCAGCTCCTGGTCGTCGGCCACCAGCACGGTGATCGTCATCGGGTGTCGTCGCCCGGGCGCGGGGGCGGCAGGGTCACCTCGACCTGCCAGCCGTGTGGCTCCCGGCGCCCCGCGCTGACGCTGCCGCCCAAGGCTGCGGCCCGCTCGCGCAGCCCGACCAGACCGAAGCCGCCGCCCGCGCCGACCAGCACTGTGCCGGCGCCGGTGCCGGGGGCGACGCGAATGCCGGCGTGAGTGCCCGTGCCGGCGCGAGTGCCCGTGCCGGCGCGGGGCGCTGGATTGCCGTCGTCGGTGACCGACAGGCGCAACGCGCCACGGTCCTGGGTGAGGACGACGTCGGCCCGGGTGGCGCCGACCGCGTGCCGGCGGACGTTCGTCAGCGCCTCCTGGGCCACCCGGAGCACGGCTTGGCGGTGCGCGGCCGGGATGTGTCCTGCCGGCAGGGTGAGGGTGGTGGCCAGGCCGGTGGTGTCTGCGAACCTTTCGACCAGCTGCTGCAGGTCGTCCGGCCAACGGGTGGCTTGCCGCGTCGTCGCCTGATGCTGCCGGTCCGGTGTGCGCAGCACCGAGACGAGGTAGCGCATCGATTCCAGGGCGTCGATGCCGGTGCGCTCGATGCTGACCAGGGCCTGCCGTGCGAGCTCAGGCTGGGTGTCGACGGCGAGCGCTGCGGCTTGCGCGGCGACGATGATCCCGGTGACGTGGTGGGCGACCTCGTCGTGCAGGTCGCGGGCGATGTCGCGGCGCTCGTCGTTGCGAACGCCTAGCAGCGCCTGTGCCGCCCGGAGATCGTCTGCTCGACGTAGCAGCCCGACCGCGACCACTGCGGCGACCACCAGCGTGGCCAGCAGGCTGAACACGGCCGCGTCGTCGTCGGGCAGCCGCCACGGCGCGAGGATGAGTGCGGCGGCAAGCACGAGAACCGTCGCGGTGTCCCGCGGCCTGGCCCAGCGCCGGGTCAGCACGCCGAGCAGCAGGGCCATGGCCGTCGTCTCGAGCAGCCCGTACGGACCGCCCGCGCCGACTGCCGTCGTGCGGATCACGACGGTCAGCCCGAGCGAGGCGGCAGCCAGGGCGAGCCCGACGTGCATCAGCCGATCTGGCGGCAGGCGTCGCCTGCCCAGGACGGCCGAGACGCTCACGGCCGCCAGCCCGAAGGAGAGCGCGAGCCACCCGCCGCCTGCGGTCCCGCTCACCGACACCACGTCCAGCAGGGCGACCAGGACCAGCAGCATGGCCACGCCGAGGGTCACCACCCTGCTCATGACAGCAGGCTAGGCAAGGGGACCGCGCCGGACGTCGACGTCGGTCTGCTTGAGTTCGACGGTGATGTCGTCCTCGCCCACGGACACCGCCCGCACGCTCAGCGAGCCGACGGCCGGCAGCTGGACCGGCGGCGGGGTCAACCCGGGCGGCACGCTGCCCGCCGGGACAGGCCTGCCGTCGGCACCGGCCACCGTCGGCAGCAGGTCGACCCGGCCGTTCTCGACGGTGGCGCGGTAGGTGACCAAGACAGCCCTGCCGTCCAGTTGTGCAGTGCCGGCCGGCGAGTAAGCGCCTCCGGCGGTCCGCACGGGCACGAGCGGGACGGGCTGCGGGACCCGTAAGAACCACAGCACCCGGTTCACCCGGCCGGTATCGCGGTGCAGCCGCTGCAGGATCAGCGTCGTCGTGCCGTCCGGGCCTCGTACGTCGGCGTAGGCCGAGCTGACCTCCTTCTGCAGCAGGGCGACCAGGAACGGGCGGCCGTGCGGCTCGACCCGGGTGACGGTCGCGCCGGGGGCGAGCACATGGACGGCGTCGGACACGCTCTGGCCCAGCTCGTGCCCGGCCCAATTCTCGGCGGCGACCGGGACGCCGACCAGCACGAGCAGGGTGACGGCGCCGGCAACGACCTTTCCGAGCATGGTGTTCTCCTTGAGATCGAGAGGGAGGGTGGATCAGCCGCGGGAGGTGGCGTCGGTCGCCACCGACCGCAGCAGGGGGCGGCTCGCCGCGGCGGCCAAGCGCACACCGGCGAGCCCGGCCAGGACGCTCGCGGCGAGCAGGGCGAGACCGCCCACGTCGAGCCGTCCGCCGCCGAGGCCGAGCTTGGTGAGCGGGGCGCTGCACAGCAGCCCGGTGCCGACCGAGCCCAGGACCAGCAGCAGGACCGGCGCAGTGGTCTCGTAGCGGCGCGCCTGGTCGAGCAGGCGCAGTGGCGTCCCCGCCAGGTGCAGCTGCAGGTAGGTGCCCCGCCGGTCCAGGACCGACGCGCAGGCTGTGATGCCGGCGGAGGCGGTCGCGATCAGGAACGAGGCCAGGAGCACCGCGGTCGATGCGCGGCGCAGGTCGGTGGCGAAGAGGTCGTCCTGTGCGGCGACGTCGGCTCCGGTCGCGGCCGGCAGGCCGGGGAGCGTCTGGTGCAGCACGGTGCGGGTCTGTTCCTCGTCCTGCGGGGTGATCGGCACCGACAGGTGGGCGGTCTGCGAACGGCCGCCGTCGGCCGGCGGGGGACCGAGCGTGATGCCCAGCAGGGCCCCGGAGTCGCTGGCGCTCTGGACCTGCGCGGGCAGCCCGCGGGCGGTCAGGGCGTCCTGGACGGAGGCCCGGGCTGCCTTGAGCTGCACGGTCGGGACGGCCACGTCGATCCGGTCCGCGCTGCCCCAGATCACCTGCCCGGACGAGGACGGGAACAGCGCGAGGAACCCCGCGACGAAGCCGGTGAGGGCGAGCCCGCCGACGGTGCGCCACGCCGCCCCGGGGTCGTCGGTGAGCCGGCGGCCGGCGATCAACCGGGCCGGCCCGCGGGCCATGCTGACCATGACCCTGCCCAGCAGCGCCAGGACCGCCGGGCCGAGCAGGCTCAGGCTGGCGAACGCGATCGCGATCGCCACCACCAGGGTCGCCGCCGACACGTCGTCGCCGCGGCTGAGCCGCAGGTAGCCGACGATCGCCGCCACGAAGACCGGGACCCGCCACAACTGCCGGCCCCTCGGGGCGTGCCGCTGGGTGACCCCGAGCGGGCTGACCACGACGCGCCGCAGGGTGGAGACCGCGCTCACGACACCGCCGAGCGTGATGGCGAGCAGCGTGGCCGCGAGCACCGTCGGGCCCACCCATAGGTCGGACGGGAACCAGGTGCCGCCACCGAACGACACCCGGCTCGCCAGCGGGGGCAGCAACGCGTACGGCAGGGCGCCCGCCGCCGCTCCGAGCAGCGCGATCGCGCCGGCCTCGGCCGCGCCGACGGCCACGACCTGCTGGGAGCTGGCGCCGACCAGCCGCAGCGCCGCGAGCCGTTGGTCGCGCCGGGCCAGGCCGAGCCGGGCGGCCGCGCCCATCAGCACCAGCAGCGGGACGACCAGCAGCACCGACGCGATGAGCGACAGGTCCCGGTAGAGCGGGTCCACCAGCTTCCCCGACCGGTGAGCGAACGCGGCGATGCGGACGGGACCGGTGGCGGACTCCGGCCGGACCGAGTCGTGGACGGCCGGCGCCGTTAGCACCGGCGACGCCGGGTCGGCGCCGACGACCGCCAGCAGCTGGTCCGGGGTCGTGAGGCCGCTGCGGCCGACCGTGCCGGCGGCAGCCCCGGGCCAGCGGCCGCCCAGCCCGGCCGGGTCGGCGCGGACCAGGTCCGCCAGGGCCGGGGACAGCCACAGCTGACCCGGTGCGGGGAAGCCGGGCAGCCCGGGCGGGACGGGCGCCGCGGCGGTCAGCCGCCCGAGCGTGACGAAGGTGATCGGCTGCCCGGCGTAGAAGTCGGTGGCGGTCGAGGCGACAGCGCTGGCCGTCTGCGTCGGGGCCGCGCCGACCGGGACCGTCCAGGCCTGCCGATCGGCGCGGTGGGCGAACCCCAGGTTCACGCCCAGGGTGAGCAGCAACAGGCAGGTGGTGACGGCGAACGCCAGGACGGCCAGCAGCTGCGTGCCGCGGTCCCGGCGGCTCCCGCCGCGGATCAGCAGCCGGACCAGGCCGACCGTGCCTGTCACTGCGTGCTCGCCACGAGGCGGCCGTCGCGGACCTCGACGGTCCGGTCGCACCAACCGGCGACCCCCAGGTCGTGGGTCACCACGACCAGCGCGGCTCCGCTCTCGCGGTGCGTCCGGGACAGCAGCCGCATGACCTCCTCGCCCGTGGGCTGGTCCAACGCCCCGGTCGGTTCGTCGGCGAACACCACGCTCGGCCGGTGCACGACGGCGCGGGCGATCGCGACGCGCTGCGCCTGCCCGCCCGACAGCTCCCCGGGTCGCCGGTCGACGAGGCCGTCCAGACCGAGCGGGCCGAACCACCGCGCCGCCTCGGCGACCGCCCGCTGACGGGACATCCCGGCCACCATCAGCGGCAGGGCGACGTTCTCCACCGCGGTCAGCTCACCGAGCAGCTGCCCGGACTGGAAGACGAACCCGTAATCGGTGCGCCGCAACGCGCTGCGCTGGTCCTCCGACAGCTGCTGGACCTGCCGGCCCCGCAGGCTCACCGTGCCGCTGTCGGGCCGGACGATGCCGGCCAGGACGTGCAGCAGCGTCGTCTTGCCTGACCCGGACGGGCCGATGATCGCGATCGACTCGCCGCCGGCGATGTCCAGGTCCACCCCGTCCAGCGCCACCGTGGCGCCGTAACTCTTCCGAAGATCCCGCCCTTGTAGGACCGGCGAATCAGCTGCCGGGAACGGGCCGTGCCTCACATCGGTCTGTGTCATAACCACAGCCTCGGAGAACTCGTAGGCCTGCCGCATCAGCCGTTGTGCCGATTGTGGGGATCACCGCGGCCAGCGCGTCATCCATTCGGCTGGTGCACGTGCACCTACTCATGTCAGGCACGAGCAGAGAGGGGCTGGTCGGTGTCGCGGTAGACGATCGTCTATCGGCGACCGGGGACGGGCAGGCCATGCCGCCAGGCACCTCTGCAGCCACACGCCATGCCGCCTCGGATCACTGTCGGACGCGTCGAGGACTCGGCGCCGCGGCTCAGGGGGTCCGCACCCGGAGGTCGGGGGCGATCGCGGCGGCGCACATGAGCAGCGCGGCGGCGGCCAGAAAAGCGCCAGGGCCGCCGCCGGGTGATCAGCATGCCAGTGCCCAGGGCGCCAAGCGCCTGGCCGGTGGTCAGGGCGACGAACAGCACCGCGGTCCCGCGACCGACGGCATCGGGGCGAAGCCCGCCGGCCCAGGCGATCAGCACGCCGCTCAGTGCGGTGTAAGCACCGCCGAACAGCGCGCCCGCCAGTTCAGCGGTGACCGCGTGCGAGGCTGCGACGGCGAACAGGGCGGTTCCGGCTGCGGTCGCAAGAGCGGTCACCACCCAGGCACGGCCCAGCCCCCAGCGCCGCACGGCGTCGCCGCTGACCGCGCCGAGGACCGCTCCCGCGCCGAGCAGGCACCACAGCACAGCGGTGGTTCGCTCGGGCAGCCCGCCGGTGCTGGTGAGCAGGTCACGCCCGAAGGTCCACAGCGGCGCTGCCCGCCCCGGCGGCGGCCGCGGCGATCACCGGCCGCTTCAGCGCGCTGAATAGCGGAAGCAGGGCGGAGGACGACACTCGATTCGCGGCATGACCGGACGTTGAGGCTCGCACCCGGGCGGCAGCAGCCACGTCCGCAGCTCCTCTGCCGCGTTGCGCGCCAATGCCGCTGCGCATAGGGCTTCCGGCCGGAGAGCGCCTGATCTTGCGTCACAAGGGATCGTTCAGCCAGACGTCGGTACAGCCCTATGCAACGGACGCGCAGATCGGTCTCGGTTGCCCGGCACAGTCTTTTACTGCGGCGTCATCCGCTGAACGACAGCCAGCATTCGGTGAGCACGAAGAGGGCTTGTGATTGCGGGTCTTGCAGGTGTCAGGGCAGGAGGACTACGAAGCCGAGCCCGCTCGTCGCTTCGGCGCGGGCGAGGACGGTGTTGGGGTCGTCGAGGCCTGCGGTGGTGACGTCAAGGGCGCTGAGGTCCAGCAAGCCTGCCGCTACCTGCCGCCAGACCGAGTAGGCCGTCTCGTTGGACGCCATCCAGGAGCCGCGGAGGGTGATGCGGCGGTGCATCAGTTCGTCATAGGGGACCGGAAGGGTTTGGCGTACTCCACCGAGAAGCACCATGGTGCCGTCGAGCCGGAGAACGTCGAAACCCGCCATAGTGAGGTCGGCTGTCGGTGCGGGGCCGAGGGCGTCGATGGTCACGTCGGCGTCGCCGCCGAGTGCTTCGGTGATCGCTGCAGCGTCGGCTGTTCGGTTTCCGACGGATTGGACCGTGCGTACGCGCGGGTCGAGTGCTGCGAGACGCTCGAGGCTTGCGGCGTTTCGACCGACCGCAGCAACCATGCCGGCACCACGCGCGAGCGCCAGCAGCACCGTTGCTCCCCCGAGCTGCCCGCTCGCCCCGGTCACGACGACGCGATCGCCCGGACTCAGAGCGCTGCGTTCCACCGCTGCGCCCGCAACAGTCAGCCAGGGCAGGAACGCGAGCCGTGCCAGGTCCGTATATCGCTCGGCGCCAGGCAGAGCAACAAGCGTTGCTGCGGGCATCACCGCTTTCTCCGCGAACGTGCCCGTGCGCCACACCCGCCGCATCGCGTCCGTGGCTGCGGACGGGACTCCGCGGCCACCGATCCCGGTCCAGCCGAGTATCACCTCTTCAGGGTCAGCGACCCGTCCGGTGGCCAGGAAGCTGGTGCATAGCGCGATGTCGCCGGGCCGCACCGTGTGGACGTCGTCTCCCACGGCCTCGACCCGGCCGATACCACCGACGCCAAGCACGGTCGGCGTCGCAATGCCACCACGACCACCCGTCGTGAGCACTCGGGTGTAGGCCGGCACCTGCACGGCGAGCATCCGGAGCACCGCCCCGCCATCCCGCACGAGCGGGTCCGGCACCTCCTCCAGTCGAAGCCCTGCATCGGCCGAATCCAGACTCCAAGCCTTCATGTCCTCCAGTGTCGAGGCTCCGCAGCGTGGTATCCAGATCCGCCTTATGCTGGTACCAGCGCTACTCCGAAGGCAGCCGGCATGACCATCGTGCGTGACGAGCGAAGGCGCGAGCTCGCCTCGTTCCTGCGCGCCAGACGGGAACGCACTTCGCCGTCCGATGTCGGGCTACCCGGCTCCCCCCGCCGCCGCACGCCAGGGTTGCGGCGCGAGGAACTCGCAACCCTCGCCGGGATCAGCACCACCTGGTACACCTTCCTCGAGCAGGGCCGCGACGTGCGTGCTTCTCGCCAGGTGCTGACGTCAATCGCCGACGCGCTGCGGCTTGAAGCGCCCGAAAGGGCACACCTGTTCACGATCGCCGCCGACGACAGCCGCCCGGTCGAGGACATTGAACTGCTCGCGCCCGAAGTCGCCGACGTACCGAAGCTGGTGGAGCCCAACCCGGCGTACGTGACCGGCAGCAGCTACGACCTGCTCGCCTGGAACGATGCAGCAGCCGAGCTGTTCACCGGAGCCACCGACGGCCCAAACCCCAACCTCACTCGCTGGATCTTCACTAATCCCTTGGCACGCGACGTCCTGCCCGACTGGTCCAGTCTGGCGCAAGGCGTCCTCGCGCGCCTGAGAAGCAACGCAGGCAAACATCCCGGCTCGCCCAGGTTCCAGCGCCTCGAAGACGAACTCCGCGCTGCCAGCCCCGAGGCGAACGCGTGGTGGCCCCGCTACGACATCGCGACGAGCCAGGCAGGCGTGAAACGAGTGCGCACCTGCTCAGGCAGAGAACAACTCATGACGTACGCCTCGTTCCATGTCTCCAACCAGCCCGAGCAGATCCTCACCATCTACCGCCCAGCCTGATCATCAAGCAGTGTGTCGCACAAGCTCCCCAGAAATCAGCCGATTGCCGATTGCCGATTGCCGAATGTCCACTGGAGCTCCGCACATCAGCCAGCCGGCGCGACGGGCACAGGCGTAAGAGCATGAGGATTTCGTCTCGGCGGTCGTGCTCGGCGAGCCGCAGCGCGCCTGGCCAGCGGCCGACTTCGTGCCAACCCAAGCAGGCGTAGAACTCCTCCAGTCCCAGACCGGCGCGCAGCTCCAAGTGCAGCTGCTCGAGCCCGAGGTCTTCACAGGCGCTCCGGGCCACCTCGCCCATCAAAGCCCGTCCCACTCCGCGGCCGCGGTACCCCAGCGCCGTCTGCACCCGCAGGACCCGAGCCCAGTGACGGGTGAGGGGGCTCGGGTTAGCGCTCAGGAGCAGCCAGCCGGCCAGGGCCTCGTTCGCGGTAGCCAGCAGCAGGCGGTCCGCGGCACCCAGGGACTCGACCATCGCCTCCACGGCAGGACGAACCTGCTCATTAGTGACCGGCGGAAAGGGAAAAGGGCTATCCGGATCACGGCAGTAAGCTGCGGGTATGAGTTGGGATCGCCGGCGGCCGGGGTGCACTACCCGGGCAACCTCGCTGCCGTACGAGCGTGGTTCCCGGACGACCAGGCGTGCCTGGACTATCTGGACTGGCTGCGCTGGCCTGACGGCTTCCGTTGCA
>JAABUT010001578.1_pt1 | contig 25487 bp, 16 predicted proteins | sample 5559281 | NCBI WGS metagenome assembly JAABUT01 (sample SAMN10711880, study PRJNA513359) | rock metagenome | isolation source: Antarctica rocks | place: Antarctica: Victoria Land, Ricker Hills nord | collected 2016-01-04
AAGGCAGATGCTTTGTTTGAGTGCTGGTATTTGGGTCAGGAATGCGGTTATGCCATTGCCGACGTACTGCTGGGCCGTTACAATCCTTCTGCAAAGCTTTCTGTTTCTATACCTCGGTCGGTAGGGCAATTACCGGTTTATTACAATTACAAACCCATGGCGCGCCGCAGCTATTTGTTTAGCTCCGTTACGCCTTTGTATCCTTTTGGCTATGGCTTAAGTTACACTACTTTTAAGGTAGAAAATGTTAAACTAACTAAATCAGTGATGGCCAAAGATGGAACGAGCCAGCTTACTTTAACCATAAGCAATACCGGAAAACAGGAAGGGGCCGAGGTAGTGCAGTTATACATCCGGGATTTGGTAAGCTCCGTAACCCGCCCGGTTAAAGAGCTGAAAGCATTTCAACGGGTAAATTTGAAAGCAGGCGAAACTAAACCGATCAGCTTTAATATTACGCCTGCCATGCTGGCTTTTTACAATATTGATATGAAGTATTTGGTTGAGCCGGGCCAGTTTGAACTGATGGTAGGAACTTCATCCCAGGATACGGATTTACAAAAAATTATGTTGAGCGTTGCCGCTGATAAAAAGTAATCGCTAAAAATGGCCATGCTTCTTTTATCAGATAAAAATTAGTGTCCGTATATTATTTCTTAAAAAAAAGCATATAAAGTTCAATGTTTTTTAGGTGATAAAAGAAGCATGAAAAATATCCTGAACAAAATTAAAACAGGCGGTATGGTATTTATAAATTCGCGGCCAATAGGGTTTAATCTTTTAATAATAACTTTTTTAAGCCTGTTATTGATAGGCAATTTAAAAGCAACAGCTCAAACTCAAATCATTGCTGATTTTAGTAAAAGGACCGGCCCTCCGCTTATCAAAACAAAATTTAATGTTTATCAAACACCTTTGGCACCATTGCAAAGGATGCTAAACGATCAGCATTTGTTAAAAGAAGCCGGCATCCGTTCATTGAGGTTTGAGACGGCTTGGGGGAAAAGCATTGATTTTAATGCCCCGTCCATCACAGGAACTTATCCTGATTTCAAATATAACAGGACAGGCTACACACAATTTATAAAAGGGTTAGAAGCACAGCTTGTTTATCCGTTGCTTACACTTACTTACACGCCTGATCCTTTGAAACCGGGAAAAGACTGGCGTGATAAACCATTGAGTTTGGAAGGATATGAAAAGGTTACCCGGGATTTTGCTTCCTATTGGAAAAGCCAGCAGATAATGCCAATTGATTATGAAGTGTGGAACGAACCGGATTTTAAGGTGTTTTTCAGCGGGGGCAAAACCGATTACTTTGATATTTATAAAGCTGGTGCACAAGGAATTAAAGCAGGAAATAAGGATGCTAAAGTTGGAGGGCCGGTTACTGCTTTTAACGGATGGTACAAAGACTTTTTAAGCTTTGTAAAAAACAATAATTTACCGTTGGATTTTCTATCCGGCCATGCTTATAGCAATGCAGGAGGGCAATTACAAGCTATGAAATCTGCTTTAGGCACGTTTGATTGGCCGGGCGTTGAAACTTATCTCACAGAATATGCATCTTATAAATCTGTTCCGGGCACAGATATCCGCGAAGGTGGAGCCTCAGAACGTTATATTGCTGCTGCTGATTTTTTTAAAGACGCAAAAATGTTTTTGGGGCATACAGAACTGACAAAAGTTTACTGGGCACAATGGTCGGACGTGGAACTGCTTTCGAAAGAGGGGAATTGGTATTATCAGCCTAAAACCGACAAGATGGGCTTGATTGACCTTTCCGGGAAACCAAAAGCACTCTATAATGGGTTCAAAATTTATAATTTAATGCCTGTTGACCGTAATGAAACAATAATAAATAATCCCAATGTTGATGCTTTGGCGTCATCTGATGCACACAATGCCGGGTTTGTGGTTTGGAATTTATCTGATTCGGCAACAACCATAACAACTGCCTTAAAAAAACTTCCTTTCAAAAATGGTTCCGTAAAAATTTATCGTATTGATGCAACACATTCCAGTTATTTTGAAAATAAGAATAACTATAATTTGATCCCTTTAGAAACAAAAAAGTTATCCGCAGATCAATTTTCTTGGACAGGAAACCTGCCTGCAAAAGCAGTGGTGTTTATCCGGCTAAAAGATAATTCCGGCCAGTCAGATTTAAAAACCAACCTTGTTGCAAAAGATATACATACTTATCATTGGTTTTGGGACAGGGGAAATACCAATTATGCAGATTTTGACAGGCAAACCTGGATCGCCCGTTTAGGAATGGGAAGCAGTAAAGATACAGCTACAGCCCAAATCGGTGTCGAATTAACAGACGTACCTCAAAAACTGCGCATCGTTGCTAAAACTTCCGGCACACCGCATATCATAAACGATAAATCTGTTTTGGGCTATCGTTTAGATTTTATGGATACAAATGGAAATTATGTGAAAAGTGTTTTGTTTCACGGAACGGTCTATCACAATTACCACGAAAAATTGTCTTGGGGCAAAAAAAATATTGCAGATATAAATCTTGCCATTCGTGTAAATGATCACACTTTAAACCTCAAAAAATTAACTCCCGCTAATTTCAACGGAAAAATATTGTTAACTTTTATACTTCAAAACACAGGAAAAAACAGCAGTGTTACTTTTAAAGTGTATAAGGCCAGTGATATAAAATTACTTGGACCTCTTTTAAATTAAATTCATATCAGAGCCTGTTTAAATTTTGTTTAATTTATTTTCTATGCTTCTTTTATCACCTAAAAAACAAGAAATTCCCAATGCTTCTTTTATCAGTATAAAATTCAAATACAAAATTTATAAGGCTAAAAGAAGCACTAGGAATTTTTCCGATATAAATTTAAACAGGCTCTCAGATCCTTCGATAAATTCAGGCTAATATATAAAGTTCAATATATTTTTAGAGCCTGTTTAAATTTGATTCAATAATACTTTTATAGCAGAGAGCTTGACCATTTCATAACATTTACTCCATTTAATTTTAAAACAGGCTCTAAGAATCTTTTGCTTGCAACTGATCTGCCATTTTCAAATCCAATAAAAAGAGAACGTATAAAAAAAATTTGCGTATAAAAAGGCTATTAATATAACCTAATCCTAATGGTTTAAATAGCAGCCATGCACGCGACTGATCTTTTTAAAAAAGCAATTATTTATTTTGTTTTTTTCTTTATTTTCAAAACAACTGCCTTTTGTCAGAACAAGACAATTAAGTTTGAGCATATTGGCGTTTCCGAAGGTATTTCGCAAATCAACATCACTTGCATTTTTCAGGACAGCCGTGGTTTTATGTGGTTTGGGACGAGGGACGGCCTGAACCGCTACGATGGATACAATTTCATCGTTTACAGATACGATCCTAAAAATAACAATACCATCAGCAATAACTTTATCCAGGATATAACCGAGGATAAAAGCGGCAATATTTGGATTGCAACACAGGTTGGCGGTATCAATAAATTTGATGTCAGGAAAGGAAATTTTACCAGGTTTTTTCATAATGACCATGATCAAAACAGTGTTTCGAGTAATTCCATAAACAAAATCTTATTGGATCAGGAAGATAACTTGTGGATTGCTACGCAAAACGGGGGCTTAAATTATTACAATACCAAAAAGAACTATTTTAAGCATTATTTGCACTCGGGCACCGACCTAAAAAGTGTTAGTGATAATAATATTACAGCTCTTTTGGAAGATTCTAAACACCAATTATGGGTAGGCACATATACTGGGGGAATTAACCTGTTTGATAAAAAAACACAAAGCTTTACCAAGTTTCTTCATCATGATAGCAAACCGGCTACTTTATCCGGCAATAGCATAACCAGTATTTTTGAAGATACTGAACATCGTATCTGGATTGGAACACAGGATAAAGGGCTTAATTTATTCGACGAAAAAAATAAAACTTTTCGTCGGTTTTTGCATGATAAAAATGACCCTGCAAGTTTGGTAGGCAACAATTTGCTTAGTATCAATCAAGACAGCAACGGTGGTTTATGGGTAGCTGCAGAAAACGGAGGCATCAGCATATTGCGCAAAGGTGCCAGTCATTTTGATAATTATGTTCACGATGATATTGACAATAACAGTTTAAGCGGAAATTCTATTTACGCCATTTGCAGGGACAAGCTGGGAAATATGTGGCTGGGTGCGTTTAGTGCAGGCATTAATCTTTTTAAAAAAAGTACGGAGAATTTTGTGCATTACAGGCATAATACTTCAGCAAATAGTTTGTCTAATAATTTTGTGCTCGATTTATCAGAAGATGCAGCAGGAAATATCTGGGTTGGCACGGATGGCGGCGGCATCAACAAATTCGACCCTCAGAAAGGAACTTTTACAGCTTTAAAACAGCAGAAGAACGGCAAGGGCATTGCCGGTGATTACGTGATTGATATTGCCGAAGACAGCAGCCGTAATTTGTGGATCGGGATGTGGGGAAGCGGTATAAGTGTTTTGAATGAAGCGACAAACCAGATCACCAACTATAAAAATAACCCTGCTGACCCTAACAGTTTAAGTGGCAATAACATCTATTCGATTATACATACCAGGGACAAAAAAACCTGGATTGGCACTTTTAATGACGGCCTCAATGTTTATGACAGCAAAACAAAAAATTTTAAACGTTACCGGTTTGATGTTAACAATCCGAAAAGCCTGAGCAGCGACAGGGTATATGCTTTGTTAGAAGACAGGCATAACAACCTTTGGGTTGCCACTTATGATGCCGGCATGGATTTATTAGACCGTAAAACAAACACATTTACCCACTTTCAGCACAACGAGAAAACCAATAGCATCAGCAGTAACGCTATTACTGATTTATTTGAAGACCATAAAGGGAATATTTGGATCAGCACTTTTTCGGGCCTGAATTTGTTTGATCCGCTAACCCGCAAATTTAAGGCCTTCAGGAAAACTGACGGTATGCCAAGCGATCTTAGTTATGCGGTCCGGGAAGATAATCAGGGTAAGATATGGATCAGTACAAATTCAGGCATATCGATGTACAACCCGGTTAGCAATAAATTTGAGAATTATACCACAGAAGATGGCCTGCAAGCGTCAGAATTTAAAGCCCATTCTGCTTTAAAAAGCCGCAGCGGCATCATGTATTTTGGTGGTGTTAATGGTTTTAATGCTTTTGACCCGGCAAAAATAACAAAGAAAAAAGGCTTTTCCGCTGTGGTTATTACCAACTTTCAGTTGTTTAATAAACCTTTGTCCATTGCAAAAAACAGTACTGATCCATCGCCCTTAAAACAAAACATTTCCTACACAAAATCAATTACACTCGCTTATAACCAATCCTTTATCTCATTGGAATATGCCGCCCTTGACTATGCTTCGGCAGATAAAAAAGAATATGCTTACACATTAGAGGGTTTTGAAAAAGACTGGAACTATGTGGGCAGACGTACCATGGCATCATACACCAATTTGGCTCCCGGTAATTATACTTTTAAAATCAAATATAAAAATAGCGCAGGTATCTGGTCGCCTCCCACTTCCGGCTTACAAATCATCATTCTTCCTCCTTTTTGGGCCACCTGGTGGTTTAGGGTTATCGCTTTATGTACTATTATTTTAAGTGTTTATACCTGGTATAAAAGCCGCATCCGATTTATTGAGGGGCAAAAAGCTTTATTGGAGAAACAGGTAATAGAACGGACTACGGAAGTAAACAAACAGGCCGGAGATTTGAAGGAGCTGAACAAGGAACTACTGGCAAAGTCAGAAGAGCTGGGATCGCTGAACGAACAGTTATTAGGCCAAACCGAAGAGGCAGAAAGGGCGAACCAGGCCAAAAGTATATTCCTGGCTACCATGAGCCACGAGATCCGTACCCCGATGAATGGCGTACTGGGGATGGCATCATTACTAAACGAAACTAAGCTTGATCCGGAACAGTATGAATTTGCACAAACGATATTGCATAGCGGCGAAGCCTTGTTAAATGTTATCAATGATATCCTCGACTTTTCCAAAATTGAATCGGGCAAAATGGAACTTGACCCGCATACGTTTGATATCCGCACTTGTATTGAAGAAGTATTAGACCTGCTGGCAGGAAGGGCCGCACAATCAGGGATAGACCTGATATACCAGATTGACCAAAAGCTTCCCGCTCAGGTGATAGGCGATAGTATGCGTTTGCGCCAGGTACTGATCAACCTTTTAGGGAATGCTTTGAAATTTACCCCAAAAGGTGAAGTATTTTTAGGGTTGACAATGGCTCCGCACACAAACGGAGATGAGCTACAACTTGATTTTGAAATAAAAGATACTGGTATCGGCATCGCGGAAGAAAAGCTGGACAAGTTGTTTAAAGCTTTTTCTCAGGTTGATTCTTCTACGACCCGAAATTATGGCGGAACGGGGCTTGGCTTGGTGATCTGCGAGCGGTTGATTAACCTAATGGGCGGCAATATTACGGTAAGCAGTGTTTTAGGAGCGGGCTCAACTTTTAGTTTTAACATAAAGTGCAGGATAAGCCAGGAAAATAAAAAGTCTTTCACCTCGATAAATATGGCCGAAGTGGAAGGCTGTAAGGTATTGGTAGTAGATGATAATGCTACCAACCGGCGAATATTGCAATTGCAGTTAGAGAACTGGAAACTTAAGCCAGTGATGGCGCACTCAGGCAAAGATGCGCTGGAAATATTAAATAGCTGGCCAAATTTTGACCTGGTGATATCTGATATGCAAATGCCGGAAATGGACGGGCTGGAACTGACCCAGTTAATCAAAGAAAAACACAAGCACTTGCCTGTTATCCTGCTAAGTTCTGTTGGCGACGAAACCAGGAATAAATATCCGGATTTGTTTACTTCGGTTCTGACAAAACCGGTTAAGCAACAGCATTTAAGCCGGGTAATCCTATCGGCATTGCAGCACCAGCCGAAGCAGGAAGAAACAGACCGCAAGCCGAACAGCGTCCTTCATAAAGATTTCGCAATCACTTATCCGCTAAAAATTATGGTGGCAGAGGACAACCAGATCAACCAAAAACTGATCCTGAAAGTGCTGGAGCGGCTTGGTTATTCGGCCAGCCTTGCAGAAACAGGAAAGGAAGCAATTGAACTGCTAAGCCAACAATACCATGATGTGATTTTGATGGATATGCAAATGCCGGAAATGGACGGTTTGGAAGCAACACGGCACATCAGGAAACACAATGCCCGGCAACCAGCCATTGTTGCCCTAACGGCAAACGCAATGGTTGAAGACCGTGAAGAATGTTTTAAGGCCGGAATGGATGATTATATTTCCAAACCAATCAAGATCGAAAAACTGATAGCCATACTTCAGCAGATAGGGACGCAGGTGCTTACCGAAACAATAAGCTTATAAAAACACATGCTTCTTTTAGCACTATAAATTTAGGATCGTTGATTTTTATGCCATAAAAGAAGCATGGGAAACAGGCTGGGCAGAACTTAAAACCGATCATTTACTGATTGGAAACTGCCTATACCTCGCACCTAATTTCCTATCTTCGTGCTATGACTTTTACAGAAGCCGAAGCACAGATCGAAGCTTTATCCGCCGAACTCAAACAACACAATTATAATTATTATGTGCTGGCGCAACCTAGTATTTCGGATCAGGATTTTGACTATAAATTGAAGGGACTCGCGGCATTGGAAAAGCAGTTTCCGGAACTGCTCGACCCAAATTCGCCTACGCAAAAAGTTGGTGGCGAAATCACCAAAGAATTTAAAACCGTAAAGCATCAGTGGCCGATGCTTTCGTTGGGAAACACTTATAACGAACAGGACCTGCTGGATTTTGATCAGCGTATCCAAAAAGCCATCGGTAATAATTTTGAGTATGTAGCAGAGTTGAAATTTGACGGCTTATCCATCAGTTTGGCGTATGAAAACGGAAAACTCATTCGCGCCGTTACGCGCGGAGACGGGACGCAAGGCGATGACGTAACCAATAATATCAAAACCGTTCATGCCATTCCGCATCATTTGAAACCAGGAAATTATCCTGATCAGTTTGAAATCCGCGGTGAGGTTTTCATGCACAAAAAAGCATTTGAACGATTGAACCAGGAACGTTTGGACAACGGCGAAGTTACTTATGCCAATCCGCGCAACTTTGCTTCAGGCACGGTCAAATTGCAGGATTCTGCCGAAGTGGCCAAGCGTCCGCTGGATTGTTTCCTATACTTCTTTTATGCACATAAAAATCAGTTTAAAACACATTGGGAAAGCTTGCAAACGGTAAAAAGTTGGGGTTTCCCGGTTTGCGAAAACACGGCACTTTGCAGCAATATTCAGGAGGTTTTGGCTTTCATCAAAACCTGGGAGACCGAACGTTTTAAACTGAGCTATGATATTGATGGCATCGTTTTAAAAGTAAACAGCTTTGCGCAGCAGGAAGAACTGGGTTTCACAGCCAAATCGCCGCGCTGGGCAATTTCCTACAAATATAAAGCGGCTTCGGCACAAACAATTTTAGATAGCGTTGGCTACCAGGTTGGCCGCACAGGTGCCGTTACGCCTGTTGCCCATTTGAAACCAGTTTTGCTGGCCGGGACAACCGTGAAACGCGCAACATTGCATAATGCCAACGAAATTGCACGATTGGATTTGTATGAAGGCGATACGGTTTATGTAGAAAAAGGCGGCGAAATCATTCCGAAAATTACCGGTGTAAACGTGGATGCACGTATTCCTGGTGCCAAGCCAATTGAATACGCCACCAATTGCCCGAGATGTGATACTTTTTTGGTGCGAAAAGAAGGTGAAGCTGCTTATTATTGCCCGAATGACGAAGGCTGCCCGCCACAAATCGTAGGTAAAATCCAGCATTTCATCGGCCGGAAAGCCATGAATATTGATGGTTTGGGTGATGAAACAATAGAGAACTTTTACAAGCGCGGTTTCTTGCACCACATCAGTGATTTGTACGAATTGAAAGATCGGATGGACGAGTTGCGCACGCTGGAACGTTTTGGCGAAAAATCCATCACCAATATGGTTTCCGGTATCGAAAATTCCAAAGAAATGCCTTTTGAAAAAGTGCTTTTTGGCTTAGGGATTCGTTTTGTAGGCGAAACCGTTGCCCGCAAACTGGCACGTTATTTCAAAACCATCGAGGCTTTGCAGAATGCTTCTTTTGATGAACTAATTTTGGTTGATGAAATTGGCGACCGGATTGCAGAAAGTTTAATCGAATATTTCCTGGTTCCGCAGCACTTGGAACAAATTGAAAAACTGAAAAACGCCGGTTTACAATTTAGCATAAAAGAAGAAACGAATGTGCTGCAAAGTGAAAAATTATCAGGCAAAAGCTTTATCATTTCCGGTGTTTTTGAGCAATTTTCGAGAGAAGAACTGAAACAAATGATTGAGCAGAACGGTGGTAAAATCCTCGGTAGCATTTCTGCAAAACTAAATTTTGTGGTTGCCGGAGATAACATGGGTCCTGCAAAATTAGAAAAAGCACAAAAACTGAATATTCCGCTCATTTCTGAGCAAGAATTATTTGCGATGTTTGAAAGCTGATTGTTAATAAAATCTTCATTAAATGAACTTTGAATTATTTACTCCGTGTTTACCAACTTAGTTTAGAAGCTTATCGTTTAAAACAGTTGAAATTGCTTCAAACCTTTAAACCTTGAAGAAATAATCGAAATATGAAGAATATATCCTTTTTAATAGGAGTAGCTTTTTTAGTAATTTCCTGCTCTGTTAAGAATAAAGTAAGCGATATTGAGATGAAACATAAGGAAAAACTCAATTATCCAACTTTAACAAATGAAACTGAACTATTTGATATTTCAACTTTTGGTGAAAATAAAACAGAAGTCAGTACAATAAATGGAGATACTATTTATCATCATTATAATCAGCAATCATATGAGGAAGTAGATAATAAGCGAAATCTGCTTAAATCCTTCTCGAGATCTAGTGACGATGGTACTATTTCTGGTTATGATTATTCTGTAAACCCAATTTTAGGCATTTATAAAGAATTTTTCTCCAATGGGCAGATCAAGGTTAAGGGAGTTTTTTGCTATTACGGCTTTAGAGTAGGTAAGTGGTTATACTATAACAATGAAGGCTTGTTAACAGACACTATTGATTATGATTTGTGCTATACATTTAACACGGACGATATAATCAACTTCTGTAAAGAGAATAAGGTTCCTTTGGAAAAGGTAACTTTTGGTCATCGAACATCAATTTATAAGAAGAAAACACCAGATGGAAAGTGCGTATGGGTTATTAGATACCCTCGTCAGGATATCTTTTATTACATCACTCTTCAAATTGATGCAAGTAATGGGACGATCTTGAAAACTGAACGAAGCCCCTTTCCACAAGAGGAGTATTGAAGAAAACCCTCGGTTATAAAATTTACAATAAACGTTGGCTTTTTGACCTTAGATAATTACCCTGTTAGACAAACGGCCGTTTTTCTAACTATACTAATAGAGCTGACAAACTTTAAATTTAAGGCTACAGCTGTTGTAAAGAAAACATGTTAATAAATCAGAGTAAGGTATTTTATAAGATTTACAACTTTGCTTACTTATATGATGATTTGATCCGCATTTTAGAAGGATAATCCAATAGTTAAAATTAAATTATATCACTATAGCCAGCTATTGATCTATCAGTAAACTTAACCTTAATAATTCTTTCACATTAGTTTATCTGAAAACCCAAAATATTATCTTAGCGGCTTCTATCCACATAAATGAAAAAATTTCATGGCACCGGAGTTGCCGTTGTTACTCCGTTTCAAACTGATGGTTCGATTGATTTCGCGGCACTGGAAATCGTTTTAGAAAACCTGATCAGCAAAGGCATTGATTACCTGATTTCTTTGGGCACAACGGGCGAAAGTGCAACTTTATCTTCCACAGAAAAAAAAGATGTCTGGGCATTTACAGCCAGAAAAGTTGCAGGCCGGGTTCCTTTGATTGCCGGTATTGGCGGAAATTATACACAGGCGGTTATTGAAAATATTAAAAATTTCGACAAGAACAGTTACGATGCGGTCCTTTCTGTCAGCCCGTATTACAATAAACCTACGCAGGAAGGCATTTATCAGCATTATAAAGCAGTGGCTTCCGCATCGGATTTGCCGGTGATTTTGTACAACGTTCCCGGGCGCACGGCCAGTAATATCTCCGCAGAAACCACTGTTCGCCTGGCCCATGATTGCACCAACATTATAGCGATAAAAGAAGCATCCGGAAATTTTGATCAGTTTAACCAAATCATGCGGGACAAACCGGAAGATTTTATGCTGATTTCCGGCGATGACCCGGTTACGTTGCCCATGATCGCGCTTGGCGCAGTTGGTGTGATTTCGGTGATCGGGAATGCGGTGCCGCAGTTATTTTCGGATATGGTCCGGCTTTGTTTGGATGGAAATTGGGAAGCTGCCCGCCATTTACATTTTAAACTAATTGAGTTTACCAGGCTGATGTTTGCAGATGGCAATCCGGCAGGCGTAAAAGAAGCCATGAAAATATTGGGTTTGTGCGAAAACACGTTGAGATTGCCTTTAGTAAACGTTAATTCAAAAGTTGCCGAACTGATTGCAGCCGAAACAAAAAAATTAAATCCATAAAAAAATCCGATGGCTAATCGGATTTTTAGGTGATAAAAGAAGCATTACTCTTTGGCGGGTTCTGTATTTTTGGTATCCTGAATTTCAAAGCGGATTGCTTGTGCCATGTTTTTCAAATCCTGCATACCTTTGCGGATGCGCGTTCCGGCAGCACTGTTTCCTTTGGTATAAAATTTTTCGGCATCGGCTTCCAAACTTGCAATTAGCTTTTTTATTTCTTCAAATTTTTTCATTGGATAAACTGGATAGGCTTTAACTATTTAAATTGTGTAAGCTAATATATATTGTTTTTGTATAAATAGCAATGGATAAAAAAAAGTTATGACAAAGAAATCTACCCTATTACCCAGACTTCTATTACTCTTTTAAATTTAGCTAGAAACTACTATTGGAATTTTTGCAAGTGTATTTACGATCAAATTAAAATCTTCTTCCAAAGCCAGTAGTAAAATGATTACAGCTTGTTTAAGTAAACACTGATTCTTTTCAAAAATGTAAGTGTAGGAAATCATCATACATAATCTTAATTCGTATTGTTCGCGGTTATACGGTACAAGTTGATATGATGTTAACATTGACATATTTGCATCTGTAAGATCACTACGATGTGCAATGGTATCTCTTAATGGACGAATCTTTGAAAATGCTTCTTCAAAATAATTAAGAAAAATATCTAATTTCTTATCTTGAACGCATTGATGTGCTATAACCTTTTTTTCCAACCCTTTTGATTGTGATAATTTCATCCGAAAAACTATGTTTAATAATTGTAGTACCTGATCTTTCAGTTTCGGTAAGCGAAAGAAATAATTTTCAAAATGATATTTGATGTAATCACCGCGATCAACTTTGGTCATTTTAAAAGATTTAATTTTGGGATGTGAAAACTTAATTAATTTTATAGTTAGATCAATATCCCAAAAGCTTTGCGATAGATTAGAAATCGCTTCGTTTACTTCTTGCATATATTCATAGTATTCACGCGTTTTGTCATATTTTTTAATATACATTTCTGTAATAGATTGTTGCACAATTTGACCCATTGGAGTAGTAAAAAGTGATTGTGCATTCCAGTCAATTTGTGATGTATCGTCTAAATCCATAATTTCATTTACTTAAATATTAAGGTCAGTATTATTTTTAAAATGCTTCATTCACATTCTTATTAATTTGCTTCTACTTTTCTGCTTATAGTTAATGAAACATTAAAAAATTGATATAAAAAAAGCACCAGATTATTTGAATCAGGCGCTTTTCGATTAACTCGTATATCTCTTAGCTATCAGCCAGGGCAAACTTGTTTTCTTTATAGTAGCCGCTTTTCAGTTTTTCGGCTACTTCACTGTAAGCGTCTAATGTTCGTTGTACATCTTCTAAAGTGTGTGTTGCTGTTGGGATGATCCGCAATACAATTAGCCCTCTTGGTATAACCGGATACAGCACAATAGAACAAAATATACTGTAGTTTTCCCTCAGGTCCATCGTCAGGCTGGTTGCTTCTTCCAATTCCCCTTTCAAAAATACCGGTGTAACCATCGAGTTGGTAACCCCTAAATCAAATCCGCGAGCACGCAAACCTTCTTGCAAAGCCCTGGCAATTGTCCATAATTTTTCACGCAGCTCAGGCCGGTTCATCAACAGTTCCAACCGTTTTCTTAAACCGATAACCATGGGCATCGGCAAAGCTTTGGCAAAAGTTTGAGAGCGCATATTGTAGCGCAAAAAGTTTATAATGGTTTTGCTTGAAGCCACAAAAGCACCAATGCCAGCCATGGATTTTGCAAAAGTACCAAAGTAAACATCCACGCCATCAATGCAGTTCTGGGCTTCGTGCGTACCTGCACCGGTTGCGCCCATTGTACCAAAACCATGTGCATCATCAACGAGCAACCGAAATTTATACTGCTCTTTTAAAGCTACAATTTCTTTTATTTTACCCTGTGCCCCAGACATTCCGAAAACACCTTCCGTAATTACCAGAATACCGCCACCCGTTTGTTCTGCTAATTTGGAAGCCCGTTCCAACTGTTTTTCTAAACTGGCCATATCATTATGCTGATAAACATAACGTTTTCCCATGTGCAAACGCACACCATCAATAATACAGGCATGAGATTCTGCATCATAAACAATTACGTCATTTCGATCTACCAAACTATCGATGATGGAAACCATGCCCTGATAACCATAATTGAGCAGGAAAGCATCTTCTTTACCCACAAATTTGGCCAGATCTTTTTCCAGGCCTTCGTGTTGAGTTGAGTTTCCGGACATCATCCTTGCGCCCATCGGATAAGCCATGCCGTAAGCGGCAGCCGCTTCTGCATCTGCTTTACGCACTTCCGGGTGGTTGGCCAGACCCAAATAATTATTCAAGCTCCAAACCAAGTGCTCTTTGCCCCTGAATTGCATGTGGGCATCGATTTCTCCTTCTAACCTCGGGAACGAAAAGTAACCATGCGACCAGCTTTGATGCTGACCTAAAGGACCCATATTTTTTTGTATCTTATCAAATAAATCCAAAGCAGTTTATTTTTAAAAAATGAAAGTGTTGTGGTAAAAATACCGCTTAAATTTATATCCGCAAAAGAAGCACCAAAACTTACCTGAATTTAACAAAAAAAGGTCTTTGTTTAAACAAAGACCTTTTTTATACAGCTAATGTCTGAAACTCAATCTACATTATCATGCAGAAAAGAATTGTTGGGCCTGATCTCTGTTTTGCCGTCCTCATCAGCTAATAAAGAAAACCTGGAGATTTGGGTTTCCGAGGAATGCACGTTTTGCTGCAAAGCAACTTCTTTACGTTTATAGGCGGGCACGTTTTCGAGTTCCTGGATATTTCCGCTTCTCAGTTTCATGCTCAGATCTTTTAATCGCATAATGCGTTCTCTTGATTTACGCAGTTGCTCTTCAATAGATTCATCCGTTTTCAGATCATCTGCACCAGCAATTACAGGCTGTACTTCCGGTTTTGCAGGCTCTGGCCGAACTTGCTCAGCAACAGGACTTTCCGCTGGCTTATCAAAGCTCATTGGTTCAGCATATTTCACTGTAAAACCTGTATTTTCTATTTCCGGCTCCTGTATTTTCTCTTCTTCAGCTAATTGATACCGAATTTTTCCTGTTGAATCTTCCCTTGAAGGTTCCTCTCTTTTCTGGAATGTATTGATGTTATTTCCCTGGTTTTCTTCACGCACTTTCAGGAAAGGTTCGCTTTTATCAGTTTTGCCATTATTGATGCTTGTAAACTCGTTTACAGGTTTTACCAGTGGCGTTTCTGTTATCAGATGAGAAACAATTTTTTTGGTGTTTTGAACTTTTTCACGCTCATCTTTGGTTTGAAAACCTGTAGCAATAATCGTTACAGATATTTTTTCGCCTAAATTTTCATCCTGGCAATTTCCCCAGATCAGATCAGCCATCAAACCGGCTTCTTCCTGAATATAATCGGTAATTACACTTACCTCATCCATCGTTACCTCTTTTGAGCCGGAACTAATGTTGAGCAAAATATAGCGTGCACCTTCAATTTCATTATCTTTTAACAACGGAGAAGCTAAAGCACCCCGCACGGCTTCATAAGCGCGGTTTTCACCAGCGGCAGAATAGCTTCCCATAATAGAAACGCCGCTATCTTTCATCACCGTGCGCACATCTTTAAAATCAACGTTGATATAACCCGGCAATGTTATAATTTCAGCAATACCTTTGGCAGCAGTTGTCAAAATATCATCTGCCTGGGCAAAAGCAGCACCCAGAGTTAGGTTACCAAATATTTCGCGCAACCGGTCATTAGAAATTACCAGAAAAGAATCTACATATTTCCGTAGTTCTTCCATGCCTTCTTCTGCCTGCATTTTCCGGCGTTTTCCTTCAAAAGAAAACGGTGTGGTAATTATCCCTACGGTCAGAATGTCCAGTTCTCGGGCCGCCTGTGCAATAATCGGGCTGGCACCGGTCCCTGTTCCGCCACCCATTCCGGCCGTGATAAACAGCATTTTGGTGTTGGTGCCCAGCATTTGTTTAATATCGTCAATATTTTCTATAGCTGAGTTTTTTCCAACTTCGGGGATCGAGCCTGCACCCATTCCTTCTGTTAAACTGGCTCCTAATTGCACCTTGTTCGGTATCGGGCTTAGTTCTAAAGCTTGGGAATCCGTGTTACAAATGATAAAATCAACACCGGTAATACCTTGTCTGTACATGTGGTTTACTGCGTTACCACCGCCGCCGCCTACACCAATTACTTTGATGATAGACGATTTTTCTTTTAACATTTCAAATTGCATAATGGCTGTTCTTTAACTATATAGGTGTATTGACGAATCATTTTTAAAAACGTAATAGTACGTTTTTACTATTTATTATTACTTATTGATATAATTTTTAGTTGATTAAGAGCGTGTTAAAAGTTAATTTAATATTTCCATACTTCTTTTATCGCTTAAATTTAGGGTTACATGCTTCTTTCTAAAAGTATCGGTTACAAAATCAATTTTACCGGCATAAAAGAAGCATGATGGATTTTTTAATAAAAACCTGCCCCAAATCTATTTCAGGAAATCTTCATCTTTGATATCATCCTTGATAAATATTTTTCCTTTTTCCAGCATCCTGGAAAGCAAACCATGTTTCTTTTCTGATGTGACAGCAGGTTTAGCCTGAGATTTTACTTCTGCAACGGCAGGCATTTCTGCATCTTCCATTTTCTGGATCCCTTTAATCAGCAAACCAATTCCGGTAGCATACATCGGGCTTTGCAGATCATCAAAAATATTTTTCTGCAACACTTCATTTTTGGCCAGATGCTCGCTTGGATAACCAATACGACAATCCAAACCAGTTACATACTCAACCAATTGCGGCAAATGTTTCAAATCCGCACCACCGCCGGTAATCACGATTCCGCCAATCATTTTTTTCTCATAACCGGAAGTTTTAATTTCGTAATAAACGTGTTCAATAATCTCTTCCATCCGTGCCTGGATCACATAAGCCAGGTTTTTAACGGAGATTTCTTTCGATTCACGACCGCGCAAACCTGGTACACATACAATTTCGTTATCCTTGTTTTCTTCTGCCAAAGCCGAACCAAAACGCGTTTTCAGCATCTCTGCAATGTTGCGCATTACTGAACAACCTTCACGAATATCCTCAGTTACACTATTTCCACCAAACGGAATTACGGCGGTGTGGCGTATAATCCCTTCATGAAAAATAGCCAAATCCGTTGTGCCGCCACCAATATCTACCAAAACCACACCGGCTTCTTTTTCTTCATCCGTTAAAACTGCTTCAGATGAGGCCAAAGGTTCCAAGATCAGATCATGGCTTTCCAAATTGGCTTTGGTCACACATTTTACAATATTTTTTACTGCCGTAACCTGACCGGAAATAATATGAAAATTTGCTTCCAAACGAACGCCGGCCATCCCGATCGGATCTTTAATGCCTGGCTCATTATCTACCGTAAATTCCTGCGGCAACACATGGATAATTTCTTCTCCCGGAGGCATCACCAGGTTGTACATGTCCTCGATCAGCTTTTCAATATCTTTCCGGTTGATTTCACGGTTCAAATCCCGGCGCGTAATCAATCCGCGATGCTGTAAACTTTTGATGTGCTGACCAGCAATCCCAACGTTTACCACACGGATTTCCACATTGGATTGTGAGGCTGCAATTTCAATCGCCTGCGTAATCCCCTGCACGGTTTTATCAATATTGGAAACCACGCCACGCGTAACGCCAGCTGATTCGGCCTTTCCGATGCCCAAAATCTCTACCGTATTATCCTTACTCCTGCGGCCTACAATGGCGCAGATTTTTGTGGTGCCAATGTCTAAGCCAACTACAATTGGCGAACTTTTATCGTGAATGATAGAAACCTTTTCCATTTCTAATGTATATTTTGAATTGTGTCTTGAATAATCTGGTTAGTGTCCTGAACTGTTTTTTTGGGTTTTGCTGCCTCTGCCTGTAACAAGGAATCGCTTTTGACCCCTACAACCTGGTTGGCATATTTAATGTTGATAACTTTATACGCGCCCCAGCCAACTTTAGGCATCGCTTTCTGATAAAAAATTAACAGGTTTTTAAATTTATTTTCTAAAGAATCGGCCGAACCAAGCAAAATGCGCTGGTTGCCCACACGCGGAGTTAATTCTATTTCGTGATTTTGTGCAACTGTGATTTGTTCAATCTGTGCATCCCACAAAGAATCTCTGCGGATAAAATCTGCGGTTTTAAACAGAGCTTTGGCTAATGCGGTGTGCAAAGTATCCACCCGGTTAATAAAAATTTCATCAATATTTCCGGTTGCCACCAAAACCGGTGCCGTAAAGTTTGCCGACAAGGGAATTTTTAATCCATATTGATCCACGTAAAAATCCTGGCCGAAACGGTTCATCACGCGCAAAATCGGTTGCCGCTGGCGCACTTCTACATTGATCACGCCGTCCATATCAGTATAAACCTTGGCAAATTCTATAAAAGGATTAGCTTGCAGTGTTTTCTCTAATTGATGGATATTGATCTGATCCAGATTTTTGCCAACCAGCGTATTTTTGCCGCCGACATGCAGGATAGAATTGATCTCCTGCCGATCAACAAAATACTGATTACCAGGAATATAAATTTTTACTTCATGGCAAAGCATCGATGCTTTTTTTATGCCGATAAAACTCATCAACACAAACAAACCGCTCAGGCAAACTGCCCAAACGATGCCAAAAGCCAGGTGTTTCCAAATCGGGTTTTTAAACATTTTGCAGGATGTTTTTTAAAGGTTCAACCATCTTGTCAATATCTCCGGCACCAACCGTCAGCAATAATTCAGGCTGATTTTCCTGCACGTAACCCAATGCTTCTTTTACCGTATATTTTTTGTTATTGGATTTCATCCGGTCCAAAATCATCTGTGCATCAACGCCTGCAATCGGCAGTTCTCTCGCCGGATAAATATCCAGCAAAAGCAGATCATCTGCTTCGGATAAAACCGCAGCAAATTCATCTGCAAAATCCCGCGTGCGCGTAAACAAATGCGGCTGGAAAAGTACCGTCAGTTTTTTCTGCGGATAAAGTGCTTTAACTGAAGCAATTGCAGCCCGTAATTCCTCCGGATGGTGCGCGTAATCATCAATATAAATTGTTTTTTCTGTATTGATAATGTATTCAAACCGACGTTTGATGCCCAGAAAAGATTTTAAAGCAGCTTTTATTTCGAGCGGGTCAACTTCCAAAAACAAAGCGGTTTGTATCGCTGCAACCGCATTTTCTACGTTGTGAACGCCTGCAATCCCTAATTTAATATCCTTTATTTCGACTTTATTATTCTTAAAATCAAAATAATAATTACCGTTTTTGATGTTGATATTTTCTGCTGAAGCATCTGCATTTTCAGTCACAGAATAAGTGAAACCCTGCAAAGGCAAACCTTTTTTACAGATCAGTTTTCCATTGGCTTTGAGTTGAGAAGCAAACTGCCGGAAAGCATCCACCATGCTGTTTTTATCACCATAAATATCCAAATGATCGGCATCCATTGAGGTAACAACGGCAATATCCGGATGCAAAGTGAGGAATGAACGGTCGTATTCATCGGCCTCAACAACAACCATTTCGTTGCTGCCGAACAAGACATTGGTTTGATAATTGGTTGCAATTCCGCCCAAAAAAGCGGAACAATCATTGCCCGATGCACGCAAAATATGCGCAATCATGCAGGAAGTTGTCGTTTTGCCATGCGTACCGGCCACTGCAATAGTAAACATGCTTTTACTGATGATGCCTAAAACTTCCGAACGCTTTTTCAGGCTGAATTTTTTATCCTGAAAAAAACTTAAAATCAGTGAATTTGCCGGAATAGCCGGCGTGTAAATGATCAGCGTACCATCTTCCGGCCCGTTAAAATCAAACGGAATATAGTCGATCTCATCGTGATAAGCAACTTCGATATTTTCCTGCTCTAAAGCAGTTGTTAAATCGGTTTGCGTTTTATCATAACCGGCAACCAAACAACCGCGATGCTGAAAGTACCGCGCCAAACCGCTCATGCCGATCCCGCCGATACCAATCAAATACACCCGTTGTATGCTGTTCAGTTCCATATTTTTATGCTGTAAAAACAGCATCTGTATTATTTTCAGTGATTTTTAATACTTCTTTTGCAATGTTCAGATCAGCATCCGGCATGGCCAGTTTGCCAATTTGTGTACTTAATTTTTGCTGCTGATCTTCATCCTTCAGTAATGCCAATACTGTTTTTATCAATGTATTTTCAGCATCAATATCCCTCACTAAAATTGCTGCATTTTGGTTAACTAAAGCCTGTGCATTTTTGGTTTGATGATCTTCGGCCACGTTTGGCGAAGGCACCAGGATAACCGGCTTTTTCACTATGCACAATTCGGCAATCGTTCCGGCCCCGGCACGCGAGATAATCACATCTGCAGCAGCATAGGCCAAATCCATCCGGTTTAAAAACGCTAAAACACAAATATTCGGATGGACATTTTCGCCCAGTTTTTCTACAATTCCTTTATAATAATATTTTCCTGTTTGCCAGATCAATTGCATATCCGCAGCAATCAGTTCTTCTAAACCGGCCAACATACATTTATTTAGCGTTCCGGCACCCAAACTTCCGCCTGTTACCAAAATTGTTTTTTTAGTTGGAGAAAGCTTGAAAAAGTCAAATGATCCTGCTCTTTTTCCTTCAATATCAACGGAACTTCTGCGGATCGGATTCCCGGTTTTGATGATGCGGTCCGCCGGGAAAAACTTTTCCATGCCATCAAAAGCAACACAAACACGTTTTGCTTTTTTTGACAGCCACTTATTGGTGATGCCTGCGTAGGAATTTTGTTCCTGGATCAAAATCGGGATATTTTTGTTGGAAGCAGCATACAATACCGGGCCGGAAGCATAACCGCCAACGCCAACCACTGCGTCCGGTTTAAAGTTTTCAATAATGGATTTAGCTTTTTGCACACTATTTAAAATTTTAAATGGCAGCGATAGATTTTTCAGGATTGATCCACGCTGAAAACCGGCAATATCCAAACCTTCAATTTGGTAACCTGCTGCCGGAACTTTCTCCATTTCCATGCGGCCGTTGGCACCTACAAAAAGCAATTCAATATCAGGATACAGCTTTTTAAGTGCATCGGCAATGGCAATAGCCGGGAAGATATGTCCTCCGGTTCCGCCGCCACTGATGATGATCCTTTTTGCCATTTCTGTTAATGCTTCTTTTTTTATTGGCCTTCAGCCGTTAGCTTTCAGCTTTCAGTCTTTTCTAAAACTGATTACTGACTGCTGATAGCTATCCAGCCCTATGCTGCTATTTCTTTTTCCCTGATCTCGCCCACTACTACCTTCCGGTTGTCTTCATATTCATCAATGTGCCGACTTACCGATAAAATGATCCCAAATGCCACACTGGTAAACAAGATAGAAGTTCCGCCCATACTTACCAAAGGCAGCGGCACACCCGTAACCGGGCCTAAACCAACTGCAACAGCCATATTTGCAAATGCTTGTATTGTTAAACTAAAACTCAAACCTGCTGCTAGCAAAGCACCAAAAGCTTTTGGAGCTTTGGTTACAATTTTGATGCAGCGGTAAAGTAAAAACAAGTAAATCACAATTAACAAAAAGCCACCGATCATGCCGTATTCTTCTATAATAGTTGCGTAGATAAAATCTGAATACGGGTGCGGCAGGTAATTTCGCTCCGTGCTGTTTCCCGGACCTTTCCCAAAAATACCGCCGGTTGCAATCGCGATTTTGGCATGATCAGACTGAAAAGATTTATCACGATCTACTTTACCCGGATGCATAAAAGTCTGAATCCGGGAAGCGTAAGTTTTTCTTCTCGGACCCAAAAAAACTACAGCAGCCAGCAAAACGGCTCCGGCCAGACAAACTACTGCAATTTGTTTGATGCTGATCCGGCCGATGATTAGCAATAAAACACTCACGCCAAAAAGCATCAGTGCAGTGGATAAATTTGCCAGCGCAATCAAAATAAAAACTACGCAAACTGAACCCATAATCGGCATGAAAGATTCTTTTACATTTTTGATATTTTCCTGCTTGCGCGATAAACTTCTCGCCAAAAAAGTTATTAAAGATAACTTGGCTAAATCTGAAGTTTGGAAAGTCAATCCCGTTCCGGGAATGGCGATCCAGCGGCTGGCATCGTTTATGTGATTACCAAAAATCAGTGTATAAAGCAGCAGCGGGATCGTTACAATCATCAGGATTTTTGAAATCCCGGAGTAATAACGGTAATCCAGTTTGTGCGAAATAAACATAAGCGCAATACCGCCAAAAATCATGGCCATGTGCTTGATCAGGTACGATTCTGCACCAACGCCATGTTTGTAGGCCAGCGTTCCGGTTGAGCTGTAAACGGCCAGTGCCGAAATGACAGACAATAGGATTACGATAAGCCATATCCAGCGGTCGCCTTTGGTTTGACTGAGTATTCTGTGCATGCTTCTTTTATCGGTATAATTTTTAGTTGATAGTTCTTAGTTGATAGTTCCTGGTTAATAGTTCATAGTCGCTAGTCCGTATACCATGAACCATTAACTATAATCCATTTGCTTCTTCCTACAATTCCTTCACGGCTGCCTTAAATTGCTGGCCGCGATCTTCATAATTTTTAAATAAATCAAAACTGGCACAAGCTGGCGACAGCAAAACAGTATCACCTTTTTTGGCCAGATGATAAGCCATTTGCACGGCTTCCTGCGCGGAAAATGTGTTGACAATTAATTCTACATCATCTTCAAATGCAGCGTGGATGGCTTTGTTGTCTTTTCCCAAACACACAATTGCCTTCACTTTTTGCTTCACCAATTCTTTCAGCATCGTATAATTGTTGCCTTTATCAACTCCGCCCAAAATCAATATCACATCTGTGTTCATGCTTTCTAAGGCGTACCAAGTAGAATTTACATTAGTGGCTTTAGAATCATTGATAAAATTAATACCGGCAATTTTCCCGGCGTGCTCCAGCCGATGTTCAATATTTTTGAAATCGCCCATGCTTTCGCGGATGGTTTCGTTGCGCAGTTCCAGCACTTTGGCCGTGATGCCCGAAGCCATGCTGTTGTAAATATTATGTTTCCCCTGCAAAGCCAACTCGCTGATATTCATGCTCAGGTCTCCTTTATCGGTTAAAAAATACAGTTCGTCTTCATCCAGATAAGCACCTTGCTCCACCTTTTTTTGAATGGAAAAAGGCATCTTCCTTGCTTCAATTTTTCTTTTGCTGATGCCTTTGATCGTTTCTTCGTCATCGGCACAATAAATTACATAATCTGCCCCGGTTTGATTTTGGATGATGCGAAACTTGGAATCCGCATAATTTTCCATTTTATATTCGTATCGGTCCAGATGATCCGGCGTAATGTTCAGCAAAACAGCAATATCCGCTTTAAACTGATACATATCATCCAGCATAAAACTGCTGATTTCCAGCACATAATGATCGTATTTTTCTGCCGCGACCTGGTAAGCAAAACTTTTACCAATGTTGCCGGCCAAACCCACGTTCAAACCGGCTTTTTTCAGCAAATGATAAGTTAAGCTGGCCGTAGTCGTTTTTCCGTTTGATCCGGTGATGCAGATCATTTTGGCATTGGTGTATCTTCCGGCAAACTCAATTTCTGAAATTACCGGAATGCCTTTGGCTTTCAATTTTTTAATGATCGGTGCTTTCTCGGGAATACCCGGACTTTTCACCACTTCATCGGCCTGCAAAATAATTTCTTCAGAATGCTGGTTCTCTTCAAAATCAATGTTCCAATCCTGCAACTGTAATTTGTATTTCTCATTCATCGGCCCAAAATCAGAAACAAAGACTTTAAAACCTTGCTTCCGTGCTAAAAAAGCTGCACCAACGCCACTTTCCCCTGCGCCGAGAATACACAAAAACTGTCCATTTCCGGCAGCTGCTGCTTGTGATATTTGATTCCCTGTTTCCATTTGCCTGATGCTGTTTTTACTACCTTAATTTTAGTGTGACCATCGTTAAAATGGCCAGAAATATGCCAATGATCCAGAACCGCGTTACGATTTTGGATTCGTGATAACCTTTTTTCTGAAAATGATGATGCAGCGGCGACATCAGGAAAATCCTTCTGCCTTCGCCATACTTCTTTTTGGTGAATTTGAACCAGCTTACCTGTAAAATCACGGAAACCAATTCAATCAGAAAAATACCGCATAAAAGAGGTATCAGCAATTCTTTACGGATCATAATGGCAAAAGCTGCAATGATGCCGCCGATAGCCAGACTGCCGGTATCGCCCATAAAAATTTGCGCCGGATACGAATTGTACCACAAAAAACCAACACAAGCCCCCACAAAAGCTCCGGCAAAAATTACCAGCTCACCAGAATTTGGGATGTAAACAATGTTGAGATAATCCGCAATTACAGCATTCCCCGAAACGTAGGCCAAAACTGCGAGCGTAATCCCAATAATGGCCGAAGTTCCGGTTGCCAAACCATCAATTCCATCCGTAATATTGGCACCGTTGGAAACTGCTGTGATGATAAAAATAGTGAACAGCATGAACACGATTAGTGTATAATGCTCATATCCCGGACCGATAAACTTAATCACTTTGGCATAATCAAATTCGTTATGCTTGTAAAAAGGCACATTGGTTTTAGTGGATTTAATATCCTGCGTATAAATATATTTGTTGCCCTGCTGATGAACTTCTACCGGCACATCATATTTTACCGGAAGCGTAACCGTTTGGCGGATGACGATTTCCGGGCTGAAATACATCGTCCAGCCGATAATGACCGCCAAACCAACCTGGCCAACAATCTTGAAACGACCGGCCAATCCTTCTTTATTTTTTTTGAAAACTTTGATATAATCATCCAGAAAACCAACTGTTCCCATCCAAATAGTGGTGATAATCATCAAAATAATGTAGATGTTATCGAGCTTGGCCAGCAATAATGTCGGTATCAAAATGCCCATCAAAATCATGATGCCGCCCATGGTTGGCGTCCCTTGCTTTTGCATTTGTCCTTCTAAACCCAAGTTTCTAACCGTTTCGCCAACTTGTTTTTTCTGCAGATATTTAATAATTTTTCCGCCAAAAACAGTTGTAATTATTAAGGAAAGAATGACCGACATGGCCGTACGGAACGAAATATATTGGAATACGCCGACACCCGGAATATTGTGGTTTTTGTACAGATAGGTGAATAAATAATACAGCATCAGCTCATCAGTTTAAATTGTTCTGCCAAAATCTGTTTATCATCAAAAGGGTATTTCACACCTTTTATCTCCTGGTATTTTTCGTGCCCTTTTCCGGCGAGCAAAATAATATCTTCCGGTTGCGCCAGATGACATGCTGCTTTTATCGCCTCTTTTCTATCCGCGATAGAGAAAGTTTTTCGCTGCTGATCTGGCAAAACCCCGGCTTCCATATCACGGATAATTTGTGCCGGATCTTCCGATCTTGGATTATCGGAAGTCAGGATCACTTTATCGCTCCACTCGCAGGCTACATTGGCCATCACCGGCCGTTTGGTTTTGTCACGATCTCCGCCGCAGCCAATTACCGTAATTACCTGCTCGCTTCCTTTGCGGATGTCTTTGATCGTACTCAACACATTTTGCACGGCATCCGGCGTGTGTGCATAATCCACAATACCAATAATTTTGTTGGCAGAAACTAAATAATCAAACCGGCCTTCCGCACCGGATAAACGGCTCATCACCGTTAAAACTTTTTCCTGATCCTGATTAAGCAGCATTGCCGCCGCATAAACGGAAAGCAAATTGTAAGCGTTGAAACTTCCGA
>JAABUT010001579.1_pt1 | contig 25487 bp, 26 predicted proteins | sample 5559281 | NCBI WGS metagenome assembly JAABUT01 (sample SAMN10711880, study PRJNA513359) | rock metagenome | isolation source: Antarctica rocks | place: Antarctica: Victoria Land, Ricker Hills nord | collected 2016-01-04
CCCGCACCCGCACCCGCACCCGCACCCGCACCCGCACCCGCACCCGCACCCGCACCCGCACCCGCACCCGCACCCGGCTGCACGGTCTCGACGATCCTTGTGCCTTCGTGCGGGCGCTGGTGGGGCGTGGACCCGATGGCGTACCAGCCGATGGCGCTCGACACCAAGGTCGCCCAGGAAGAGTCGATCGCGGCGCGGCCAATGCAGATCGTGCACACCTACCACATCAACGACCAGCTCTTCCCGACCGCGGCCGAGCGTGCGATCGCCATGCAGCCGGGCCGCAACCGAATGTTGTTGATCAACTGGAAGCCGGCCACCGACATGTCCTGGGCCGCTGTCGCGGCGGGCCGTGCCGACGCCCGCATCGACCGGCTGGCCGCATACATCAAGAGCTCGTTCACGCAGCGGTTCTACCTCGCCGTCTTCCACGAGCCGGAGAACGACGTGAACCCGACGGCCGGCTCCGGCTGGACCGCTGCGGACTACGCCGCGATGTACCGGCACACAGTGCTGCGGTTGCGCGCAGGGGGCGCCACCAACGCGATCACCGTGATGAACTACATGGGCTTCAGCAAGTGGATGCGCCAGAGCTGGTTCCCGCAGCTGTGGCCGGGCAACGACGTCGTCGATTGGATCGGGCTCGACCCGTACGGCTCGGGGTCCGTCACCGGTTACGGCGCGCGCGATTTCGCGACGCTCGTGGACCGGCCGGAGCTCGGCTACCCGGGGTACTACACGTGGGCGAAGACCGCGCATCCCGGCAAACCGATCATGCTGGCCGAATGGGGTGTCAGGTACGACCCGGCCAACCCGACGGGTCAGGCGACCTTCTTCGACTCCATGCAGTCGCAGCTGGCGGCCTACCCGAACATCAAGGCGCTCGTGTACTGGGACTTGCCCACGCCGCCGCCGAACTCCTCGCTCCCGCAAACCACCGTCACGCTGAACCCGAGCGCCGAGAGCGCGTACCGACGCATCGCCTCCTCGACCATGATGCTCACCCCTCAGTGGTCGTACTGAACCCATGAGCTGCGGCATCGTCGTGCGGGCATCATCGTTTGGCCGCCGGCGGTCGAGGATAGGAACCTGTCAACCGCCGCGCGATCCGAGGAGCTGTCATGGCCGAGAACACCTACCGCGTCACCGAGATCGTGGGGACGTCGAGCATCGGCATCGACGACGCCATCAAGGGCGCGATCGGCCGGGCATCCCAGACGCTGCGCGGGCTCGACTGGTTCGAGATGACCGAGATCCGCGGGCACATCGAGGACGGCCGGATCGCGCACGTCCAGGTCGCGCTGAAGGTGGGCTTCAAACTCGAGGACGGCTGACCCGCCTACGGTGAACGCGTGCCCACACTGCTCGTCGTCCACCACACCGCGTCTCCGACGATGCAGGAACTGCTCGAAGCAGTGCTCGAGGGCACCCGCGCGGACGGCATCGAAGGCGTCGACGTCCGGGTGCGGGCGGCGCTCGGCGCGTCTGTGGTGGACGTGCTGGAGTCCGACGGCTTCGTGCTCGGCACCCCGGTGAACATCGGCTATCTGTCGGGTGCGATGAAGCACTTCTTCGACGGCGTCTACTACCCGACGCTCACCGAGAAGCCGGGCGCCCCGTACGGGCTGTACGTGCACGGCAACAACGACGCCACCGGCGCGATCAGGGCTGCGGAGTCGATCACCAAGGGCATGGGCTGGAAGCAGGCGCACGAACCGGTCACGATCGTCGGCGGGCCGTCGAAGGAGGCCACTGAGGCCTGCTGGGACCTCGGCGCGACCCTCGCCGCGTCCCTGATGGGATGAGTGCTCACGACGTCCAGTGCTGTGGGCGCTCGAGCGCATCGGGGATACGGGTAGCGCGATCGCCGCGAGCTGCGTCGAGTTGAGGTTGGACGAGGAACAGCGCGTCGCGCAGATCTGCGCCGCGCAGGTCTGCATCGCGCAGGTCGGCTCCGAGGAGATCGGCACCTCGCAGGTCTGCCTGACGCAGGTCGGCGGCGATGAGCAGGGCGCCACGCAGGTCGGCGGCGCGGAGATCCGCCTCGTGCAGGTCGGCGCCGACGAGATCGGCTGCGCTGTGATCCGTACGCCCGCCGCCGCGCACCCGCGCGCTCGCCTGGCGCAGTAACGGCGCGATGGCGGCGCGATGCGCGTCGACGTCGAGTAGGCGAAGGTCCTCGGCCGTGCCGCGGGCGAGCTGCTCGGTGGCGTCCAGCGCCTCGCGCAGTGCGGCATGCAGGGGCTGCGCAGCAGGCCAGGCAAGCGCCTGGTTCAGGTAGACCAGCAGCTCGTGCAGCTGGCGCATGATCGGCAATGTCGCGAACATCGGTGCGGCGAGCTCGGGGTGGGTGCGCCAGTCGCGCCCGCCGAAGGTCACCTGCGCGACCTGCTGCCCGGCGCCGAAGCAGTCGTATACCGTGCAGCCGCGGAACCCTTCTTCGCGCAGCCGCGCGTGGATGCCGCACCGGTCGTCGCCGCGCAGGTTCGGGCACGCTGTGCCCGCGGGCTTGTCGATCGCGAAGTCGGCGGATGTCTCGAACGGCAGCGCCACGCAGCACAGCCCGAAGCAGCTCGCGCAGTCTGCCCGCAGAGCCGTCATCCCTCCAGTGTGGGCTTCAGTTCAGTCATAGATGGCCTCGACCTGCCAGCGTGGGGTCGGCTCCATCGTCCCGGTGACCAGGTACGCCCGGCCGTGCACGTCGACGATCTGGCAGCGCACCACCCGCCGGGCGGAATCAGGGCTCCACCATCGCTCGTCCAACGGCCAGGGCCCGGCCCAGGACGTGACCGCGGTGACGTCGGTGCCGGCCATCCCGAACAACGCGGGCGGCGCCGGTATCGCGCCGCGCTCGGTGACCACGACGGGACGGCGCGCGGCGTCGAGCAGCTGCGCCGGGCGTGGCGGATCGAGCAGCACCGACGGCGCCGGCGCCGGCAGCTGACCCGGCCACGGCTGCTCGGGGGAGCGCAGGGCCACCGGCTCGTCGCCCCACGGCACCAGGCGGGTGCGCTGCCCGGGATCGCGCCCGCCGTCGAGCACCACGCGGTGCACCGAGCCGTGACCGAGCAGCGTCTGCACCCGGGCCAGCGCGCGGGCGGCCCGATCGTCGTGCGCGCCGCCGCCGCCCCACAACGCCTGCTGATGCGCGCCGGTGGGCACCGCCTCGATCGGGACGAGCCGCACCCGCAGGATCCCGCCCGTCGGCCGGTTGGGTCCCGACAGCCAACCTTCAAGCTGCCAGCGCACCCGATCGAGGACGTCGACGCTCGACAGCACCCCGGCATGGCGCCAGCGGCGCACCGTCTCCTCATCGTTCTCGCTGCGTGCCTGCAGTTCGAGACAGGTGCAGGCCAGCCCGTGCGCGGCGAGGTCGCCGACGAACTGCTCGGCGACACCGCGCGCGGAGAACGCCACGATGTCGACGCGATCGACCGGCGGTTCGAGATCGAGGGTCACCGCGAACTCGACGGGTGGACGGCGCCCGGACACCGGCCGCTCGTCGCGACCGCCCGCCTGTCGGTGCGCCCAGGCGCCGTCCGGGCCGAAGCGGGCGAGCACGTCACGCGGTTCGAGTGCTGCGAAAGCACCAAGAGTACGGATGCCGAGGCGGCACAGCAGGTCGATCAGCGGGGACGTACCGGACGGGTCGAGCGTCTCGATCGGAAGGTTCTGCAGGAACGCCGGCGACCCACCCGGGTCGACGATCATCGCGCGCCGGGCAGCTTGTTCGGCGGCGAACGAGCCGTCGGCGATGCCGATCAACAGGTCGCTCACGGCAGGGATTGCGGCCACGCCCCGGGACAGTGCGTGCAGCACGCCGTTCTCCCCGCCGAAGTAGCGGGTGGGGCCGCGCACGCCGATCGATGCCAGGCCTGGGCGGGTGATCTCGATGCCAGGTGCGATCGCTTCGAGCGCAGCGACCGCCGGCTCGAAGACGCGCGCCTCGGCCGCCTCGTCGCGGGGCACGACGATCAGTTGCGGGCAGCGGCCCTGGGCCTCGCGCCGGCGTAACCCACGTCGCACGCCCTGCTCGCGCGCTGCCTGCGAGCAGGCCACTACCCGGTTCGACGTGACGACCGCGATCGGCGCGTCGACCGGCTGCCCTGCCTCCACCCGCGCCGTGGTGACCGGCCAGTCCGGACACCATAGTGAAATCCGTCGTTGTATGGATCCTGAGCTGGACCACTCGCTAGCGCTCCGGCCCATCTCGGGATCGATACCTCGCTGCGCTCGGGCCGCGTCGCGGCCGGCGGGCTCTTCGCGCGAGCGCTCATCGCGTGGGTGCTCGGGTTTCATACTGGTGGGATCCACATGAGGGACTCCCTCAGCCGGCGAGGTCGATGACGGGGACCAGCCCAGTGGCGAGCGGGGTGGCCGTGCGGACGCCGCCACCGTCGGCGGGCAGCCACAGGTTCGCAGTGCGTGGCCGCGCCGACTGCCCGCGCCCACCCGCGATCACCTCGACCTGCCGTGCGTGCAGGCGCCCGGCGCCCTCGCCTATGCCTGACCAGACGCACCCGCGTGCCTGCAGCCGGACGTCCGCGCCCGGCCAGTTCTGCGCGAGGTACGGGACGAGCACCGCGTCCTTGCTGCGCGCCCGGGCGGCGAGGCGCCGGATATCACTCGGCGGCAGGCTCACGCCCCGCGATCCGCGCGGCGGCCGGGCGACCACGATGTCGACGGCGTCGAGCAGGGCGCCGACCACCGTCGTCCACCCCGTCCCGGTCCACCCGGAATCAGGAGCCGGGACCAGGGCGAGCCGGGACAGGTCGATGCCGTACTCGCCGGCTGCCTCGGCGCTCACCCGGGGAAGACCGACCAGCGCACACCACGCGCCCTCGGCCGAGGCCGCCCCGATCAGCGCCAGTAGGAGCGACACCGACCCGTCGACGCTGACCGTGCTGCCGCGGCGCAAACCTCCGGGCAGCAGCGTGCGCAACGCCGGGGCGAGCGGCAGCGGGGGGGTGGTGCGGGTGCCGACGTGACGCCAATCGACGGTAGAGCTACCGTCTGGCTGGCGAATCGCGACGTCGAGCATTCGGCCATCATCGAACAGATGTTCGAAAGCGTCAACCCGTGCGCTGTCATATCGAGCAGTGTGCGACCCGCACACTGGGGAAGACTTTCCTGCGTGTCGCAGAATCTCAACTTTGGCTACGAGGGCGATAACGGGCTCGGAGACCGCCTGCTGGCAGCAGTGCTGCGCCGGGACAAGACGGCCACCTCGTCGCTAGCGGTGGAGTACCGATCCGGTGAGCCGATGCCTCGCGCGGGCGAGCGGCTGACGCTGGTCGACCATCAGGGCCGCGCGCATGGGGTGGTCGAGACCGTTCGCGTCGCGGTCATCGCGCTGAACCTCGTCGGTGACGACGTCGCGCGAGACGAGGGCGAGGGTTTCGCAGGACGAGGGTTTCGCAGGAGCTGCCGACTGGCGGCGGGCGCACGTCGCCTACTGGACCGAGCTGACGGATCTGATCCGCGACGAGGCCGCCGGCCCGGACTGGGAGCTTCGCGAGGACGAGCCGGTCGTCGTGCACTGGTTTCGCCTGCTCGACGGGGCCGCTGGTCAGGGGTAGCCGGCGCGCGCACAGGCGACGTCGACGGCGAGCACCTGGCCGCTGCGTTCGCCTTGGAACATGTGCTCAGGGCCGCGCCACTCGGCCGCAACGATGAACAGCGTCCGGCCGTCGGGTCCGCCCAGCGCGCAGGAGAAACAGCCGCGATCGACGGTGATCGTCTGCAGCACTTCGCCGCCTTCCTGCACGCGCACGCAGTGCCTGTTCGGCACGTCGGCGTACCAGATGGCGCCTTCGGCATCCATGCAGATTCCGTCCGGGACGTCCGACTCGAGTTCGGCCCACACCCGCCGATTCGACAAGCCGCCGCCCTCGTCGATGTCGAACGCGGTAAGCCGGTTGCGATATGACTCGGCCACGATCAGGGTGGAGTTGTCGGGCGTAACGGTCATGCCGTTCGGGAACCACACCCCGTCGGCCACCTCTCGGGCGACACCGTCAGGGGTGGCCAGCGCGATGGTGCCGCTGGACGGCTGCGCACCGCTCATCAGATCGAAGCCCGCCTGGTTGACGTAGGCATTGCCCCGACCGTCGACGACGATCTCGTTCCATGCCGCGCCCAGGTCCGACAGGTCGGCATGCATGACCCACGCCCCGTCGGGTTCCTGACGCCGCAGCTCGCTGGACACGATGAGTAGCCGTCCGTCGGGTAACCAGTCCAGCGAGAACGGGAACGTGGACATGCACGTGACGACCTCGCGGTCGCCGGCGAGGTCGACGGTCACCACCTCACGAGCTCTCCAGTCGGAGAACCACAGCCGCCCGTTGTGCCATCGGGGCGACTCGCCGAATCCGACCCCACTCAGCAGCAGTCGGGGTACGTCCATGACCCGTCACCTTTCATCAGTCGGGTTTCACCGTCGCAGCCTGTTCGGGCACGCTGGTGGTCGTGCGAATCGCCGTCATCTCCGACACCCACTCGCCGCGGCACTGGAAGCGGTGCCCGCCGGCAGTAGCCTCCGTGCTCGACGGTGTAGACGTAATCCTGCACGCTGGCGACGTCTGCACCGCCGAGACGCTCGACGAGTTGTGCACCTTCGCGCCGGTGCATGCGGTGCTCGGCAACAATGACGGCCCGGATGTCGCGGCCTGGGGCGCACCCGAGACGCTGCAGTTCGAGCTCGACGGACTGCCGATCGCGATGATGCACGACAGCGGGCCGTCCACGGGGCGGCCAGCGCGGCTGCGCCGCCGGTTCCCGGACGCAGCGCTCGTGGTGTTCGGGCACTCGCACATCCCGTGGGACAGCGAGCAGGACGGCCAGCGGATCTTCAACCCGGGCTCACCGACCGATCGCCGACGCCAACCCCACGCGACGATGGGCGAACTGATCATCGAACACGGCGTGCTGCGTGCCGCGCGCATCCTCGAGGTCAACGCAGCGACTACTGCGGCGCGCGGAAGTACTTGGGGAATCGGGCGGCGGCGCGGCGATCGCCGGTGATGACGAGGGAGCCGGCCTCTTCGGCGGCGCGCACGCCGGTGCCGAGGAACACCACCATCCGCAGCGTGGTGACGTCGGTGTCGAGCGCCGCGGTCGCGCCCTTCGCTGTCCCACCGGTGATCGCGATCTGCCCGTCGCCGATCGTGACGGTGAACTGCGCGCCGTTCAGGCGTAGGCCGTAGGTGACGGCAGCGTCGACCTTTGGGTCGAACATCGCTCTGAGCGCCAGCACCATCGAGACCACGCTCATTTCGCGGCCTGCCAGACGCGGTGTCGCGGCACCCCAGCGGCCTAGCTCAAGCAGTACTGCATCCAGCGCCGCGCCGCGCTGGGTCAGCTCGTAGACCGCCACGCTGGCGGGCGGGTCGAGCAGGTAGCGGCGCAGGACGCCGTCGCCCTCCAGTTCGCGCAACCGTTGGGTGAGCACGTTGGGGCTCATGTGCGGCAGCCCGTCGCGAAGCTGCCCGAATCGGCGCGGGCCCAGTGCCAGCTCGCGCACGATCAACAAAGCCCAGCGCTCGCCGACGACATCCAACGCGCGCGCGATGCCACATGGATCGGCATAACGCCGATGTACCTGCTTCATACCGCCAATCTACTCCTTATCCAGGACTAGCTATTGCACTTCAGGAGTAATAGTCCTAAGTTAGGAGCATGACAGCCATCACGGATACCGCGGCCCTGACTCAAGGCGACGTTCGATTGCTTGCCGATCCGATCGCGCAGCGGATGCTGGCCTCGACCCAGCTGGCCCGACTGGCCTACGTGGCGAAGGACGGCACGCCACGCGTTCTGCCGATGCTCTTCCACTGGAACGGCGAGGAACTCGTGCTGCCCACCTTCGCCGGCTCGCACAAGCTCGCCGCGTTGCGGGCCAACCCCGCGATCGCGGTCACGATCGATACGGCCGGCCCACCCCCGGACGTCTTGCTGCTGCGCGGGCAGGTCGAGGTGTCCGAGGTGGACGGGCTGCTGTCGGAGTACGAGCACGCCCAGCGCCGGTACTACGGGGCCGAGCAGGCTTCCGCTGCGCTCGCCGAGACCGACAAGCCCGGCGTGCGGATGGCTCGCATCGCCTTGCGTCCGATGTGGGTCGGCGTCATCGACTTCCGGACCCGGTTCCCCGGCGGCGGCACGGCTGACGACTTCGCGCGGCGAGGCGAGTCATGAGCACGCGTGCCACGTTCGTGTTGGTTCCCGGCGCAGGGGGCAACGCCTCGTACTGGGACGAACTGCTTCCCGAGCTCGAATCGCGTGGGCACGAGGTGATCCCCGTCGACATCGCGGAAGACGACCCGACGCTCGGCCTGCCGGAGTACGCCGAGATCACCGAGCGGCGATCGCGGGCCGCGACGACGTCGTCCTCGTCGCGCAGTCGTTGGGTGGCTTCACCGCGCCGATGGTGGCCACGCGTGTCCCGCTGCGGATGATCGTGCTCGTCAACGCGATGATCCCGCTGCCGGGCGAGAAGCCGGGCGACTGGTGGGGAGCCACCGGGGCTCTCGAGGCGCGGCTCGCCGCTGACGAGGATGCCGGGCGCAGCACCGACTTCGACGTCGAGCGGCACTTTCTGCACGACGTTCCCGAGGACGTGCAGGCGCGGATGTTCACGCAGTCGCCGCCGCGGGAGCCGGCGGACACGCCGTTCGCTCAGCCCTGCGAGTTCGAGCGCTGGCCGGACATCCCGGTCAGGGTGCTGGTGGGCACCGACGACAGGTTCTTCCCGGCCGAATTCCAGCGCCGCGTCGCCATGGACAGGCTCGCGGTCGACGTCGACGAGATCGAGGCCGGCCACTTGGTCGCGCTCAGCAACCCGACCGCGCTGGGCCGACCGGCTCGTCGGCTACCTCGGCGAGGACTGAGCAGGGATTCCGCCGGCCACCCGCGTCTATCGTCGACACGGTGTCCGAGCCGTCCGTCGCTGATCTGCGCGCTCGGCTCGGCGGCCTGACGATCCGCGACGCCGCCCGCATCGGCCGGCGCCTGGACCGTCTGCGCCCCGGTGATCTGCACGTGTTGCGCAAGCTCGCCGCCCAGGTGGCCACCGGCGAAGGATTGGTCGCCACCAGAACCGCTGCCGTGCCGACGATCACGTATCCCGACCTACCGGTCAGCAGCATGCGCGAGGAGATCGCCGCCACCTTGCAGGCTCACCAGGTCGTGATCGTCGCCGGCGAGACCGGCTCGGGCAAGACGACCCAGCTGCCCAAGATCTGCCTCGGCCTCGGCAGGGGCATCCGCGGCACGATCGGCCACACCCAGCCACGTCGGCTCGCCGCACGCACCGTCGCTGCGCGCATCGCCGTCGAACTGCATTCACCACTCGGCGAAGCGGTCGGCTACACCGTCCGCTTCACCGACCAGGCCAGCGACCGCACGCTCGTCAAGCTGATGACCGACGGCATCCTGCTCGCTGAGATCCAGCGAGATCGCCTGTTGCTGCGCTACGACACGATCATCCTCGACGAGGCGCACGAGCGCAGCCTCAACATCGACTTCCTACTGGGTTACCTGCGCGACTTGTTGCCGCGCAGGCCCGATTTGAAGGTGATCGTCACGTCCGCGACGATCGAGCCGGAACGCTTCGCCGCGCACTTCGCGACGCTTGCGCAGCGATCGGACAAGCACGGCGCGACCCTTCCACCACAAACGAGCGGGCCTAGCCGCGGTGCGCCGATCGTCGAGGTATCCGGCCGCACATACCCCGTCGAGATCCGCTACCGGCCACTCGAACCCGACGTCACCGCCGTAGCTGCAGCCGATGTAGCCGATGGGGACGACAGCGCCGACAGCGCCGACAGCGCCGACGATCCCGATCACGACGTCACGCATCGCACCGAGACCCGGGACCAGACCCAGGCCATCGCCGACGCGATCCGCGAGTTGGAAAGCGAACCGCCGGGCGACGTGCTCGTGTTCCTGTCCGGCGAGCGAGAGATCCGCGACATCGCCGACGCGCTCGACGACCTGCGCAACACCGAGATCCTGCCGCTCTACGCCCGGCTGTCCACGGCCGAACAGCAACGTGTCTTCGAGCCGCATACCGGCCGTCGCGTCGTGTTGGCGACCAACGTGGCGGAGACTTCGCTGACGGTGCCCGGCGTCCACTACGTCATCGACCCGGGAACCGCGCGGATATCCCGCTACAGCAGGCGGACCAAGGTGCAGCGGCTGCCGATCGAGCCGATTTCGCAGGCGAGCGCCGCGCAACGCGCCGGCCGCTGCGGGCGCACGGCGGACGGCGTTTGCATCCGCCTCTACAGCAAGCGGGACTTCGACGCGCGGCCGCGCTACACCGACCCGGAGATCCTGCGAACGAATCTCGCCGCTGTCATCCTGCAGATGGCGGCTTTGAAGCTGGGCGACGTCGCGGACTTCGGCTTTCTCGACCCGCCCGACCGGCGCAGCATCCGCGACGGTGTAGTCCTATTGCAGGAGTTGGGTGCCTTCGATCAGGACGGCGTGCTCACCGACGTCGGACGCCGGCTCGCGCAGCTGCCCGTCGACCCGCGCATCGGCCGGATGATCCTGCAGTCGCAGCAGGAGAGCTGCGTGCGAGAGGTGCTCGTCATCGCCGCCGCGCTGTCCATTCCTGATCCGCGCGAGCGCCCGGCCGACCGCGAGGACGCCGCCAGGCAGAAGCACGCCCGCTTCTCCGACGAGCACTCGGACTTCATTTCCTACCTCAACCTCTGGCGCTACCTGCGCGAGCAGCGCCGGGAGCGCTCCGGCAACCAATTCCGGCGCATGTGCCGGGAGGAGTTCCTGCACTACTTGCGCGTGCGAGAGTGGCAGGATCTCGTCGGCCAGCTACGCAGCATCGCCGAGGGCATCGGTGTCACGGCCGCTGCCGATGACAGCACGCCCGACGACGATGCCGACCCGGCGCGCGTCCACGCGGCGCTGATGGCCGGCCTGCTCAGCCACGTCGGCCTGCGCGAAGGCGAGTCACGCGAATACGCCGGGGCACGTAACTCGCGCTTCGTTCTCGCCCCGGGCTCGGTGCTGACCAAGCGTCCACCGCGCTGGATCGTCGTCGCCGACCTCGTCGAGACCAGCCGCCTCTACGGGCGGATCGCTGCGCGTATCGACCCCGAGTCGCTCGAGCGCGTGGCCGGACACCTGCTCCAGCGCACGCACAGCGAGCCGCACTGGGACGCCCAGCGCGGCGCCGCGATGGCACACGAACGCGTGACGCTCTACGGGCTGCCGCTGATCGCGCGCCGCCGCGTGGGCTACGCGAGCATCGAGCCCGCCGAGTCGCGTGAGCTGTTCATCCGGCACGCGCTGGTCGAGGGAGATTGGCAGACGCGCCATCATTTCTTCCGCGACAACGAGGCGTTGCGCGACGCAGTGGCCGATCTCGAGGAACGCGCACGCCGCCGCGACCTGCTCGTCGCCGACGACGACATCTACGCCTTCTACGACGCGCGACTGCCGCCCGATGTCGTGAGCGCACGGCACTTCGACGCCTGGTGGAAGAAGCAGCGGCATCGGACGCCGGACCTGCTCACGCTTACCCGCGACGACCTGCTGCGCGCAGCAGACCCAGCCACCGAGCAGGCCGCCAGCTGGCAGGCCGGCGACCTAGCGCTGCCGGTCAGCTATCGCTTCGAGCCCGGCGCCGCGGACGACGGCGTCACGGTGCACGTGCCGATCGACGTGCTCGCGCGCCTGGGCGGCGTCGAGTTCGCGTGGCAGGTGCCGGCGCTGCGCGAGGAGCTCGTCACTGCGCTGATCCGCGCGTTGCCCAAAGATCTGCGCCGCAACTTCGTCCCTGCGCCGGACACCGCCCGCGCGGTCCTCGCCGAGCTCACCCCTGGCCAGGAGCCCCTGCTCCACGGCGTGCAACGCGAACTGCACCGGCGTACCGGCATCCTGGTGCCTGTCGAGCTGTTCGACCTGACCAAGATTCCCGCGCATCTTCGGGTCACGTTCGCGGTCGAGGACAGCGCCGGCGACGAGGTGGCCCGCGGCAAGGATCTCGCGGCACTTCAGGAGCAGCTCGCCGCGCCGGTCCGGGCCGCGGTGGCCGCCGCAGTTGCCGACGAGCTCCAACGCGACGGCCTGCGCGACTGGCCGCCGGACCTGGCCGAGCTGCCGCCCGCGGTCGAACGGCGCAGCGGCGAGCACGTCGTGCGCGGTTACCCGGCGCTCGTCGATACCGGCAACGACGTCTCGATCCGGGTCTTCCCGACCGCCGCCGAGCAGGCAGCTGCGATGCATCTCGGTACCCGGCGCCTGGTGCGCCTCGCCCTGCCCTCGCCCGTCAAGAATGTCGAGCGCTCGCTGCCCACCCGAGCGCGGCTCGTGCTCGGCGCGAACCCGGACGGCTCGCTCGCCGCGTTGCTCGGGGACTGCGCGGACGCCGCCGTCGACGCGCTCATCACCGAACCTGCTTGGACGCGCGATGCGTTCTCGACGCTGCGTGAGCACGTCCGCACCGAACTCGTGTCGGCGACGAGCACCGTCGTCGACCTCGCGCAACGAGTGCTCGCCGCGGCCCATGATGTGCGGCTGGCGATGCCGCACGACCCCTCCGGAGCGCAGGCCGCAGCCGTCGGGGACATCCGTGCTCAATTCAGCCGGCTGCTGCCGTACGGTTTCGTCGCCCGCACCGGACAGCGGCACCTGCGCGATCTCGCCCGCTACCTCTCCGCGATCGTCCGTCGGCTGGAGCTGCTGCCGCGTGACGTCGACGCCGATCGGGGCCGGATGCTGCGCGTGCATGCGGTCCAGAGCGCGTACGACGAGCTGGTGCGCGCCCTGCCGAGCACCCGCGCCGCCGCCGAGGACGTGCGCGAGATCGCCTGGTTGATCGAAGAGCTGCGGGTGAGCTTGTGGGCGCAGCAGCTCGGCACCGCGCGGCCGGTCAGCGAACAACGCATCTACCGGGCCATCGACGCGATCGCGCTATAGCCGCGCCGCGGCCTGGCACTGCGTCGCGCCCTTGCAGTTCTGCAGTGCGCTCAGCGTTTTCGGCAGCTGCGGCGGCACGCCTTGCTTGGCGATGTTGTGCAACTGGTACGGGTCACGCGAGGTGTCGTAGTATTCCTGCGCACCGTTGCCGTAGCGCACGTACAGCGCGTCCTTGGTGCGCACGGCCGCATACGTCGGCGGTTTGCCGGTCGTCGTGGTGGCCTTGTCCGGGTCGTCGGCGGCAGTGTTCGGGCCGTGGTGTTCGACGAGGACGGCGTCCTGCCAGTCGGCCGGCTGGTGGCCGTGCCACAGCGAGGCGAGGCTGACACCGTCCGCCCTCTTCGAATGTGGCGTCGCGGTCAGGTTCAGGAACGTCGGTGCGAGGTCGATGTTGGTGGCGAGCTTGTCCACCGTCCGTCCGGCCGGCACGCCAGGACCGCTGACCACGAGCGGCACATTGATGTCGGTGTCGAACGCGGTCTGCTTGCCGGGCATGAGCCGGTTCTCGCCCATGTGGTAGCCGTTGTCCGAGCTGAACACGAAGTAGGTATTGCCGGCGACACCGTTGGCCTTCAGCCGGTCCTGCAGGTGCTTGAGCAAGTCGTCGACGGCTCGATCGGCGCGCACGCGCTGACGGAACGCGTCGTCGATGCGGTTCTGCTGCTTCGCCTTCAGCGGCTTGCGATCCGCCAGCCACGCCGGCGGGTCGGTGGGGATCTTGTCGTATCCCGGCGTGCGTGGGTACGTCACGTCCGTGTCGGAGTTCGCGTACCGCGGCGCCGGCGTGTACGGACCGTGCGGCGCGAAGGTTGCGATCTCGAGCATGAACGGCTGCTTGTTCGATGCGGCCGAGTCGATGAACTGGCCGCCCTTCTTCGACACCACGTCGGTCAGGTAGTCGCCGGCCGCGTGACCGTAGCGTCGCTGCGTGCCGTTGTCGTTGAGCGTGTAGTTGAACTCCTTGTATCCGTTGCCGGTCACGGCCCAGTCATCCCATCCCGCCGGCGCCGGGTTGGTCGGCTCGTAACCGTTGAGGTATTTGCCCATGAACCCGGTGCGATATCCCGCCGCATGCAGCGGCACCGCGAACGCCTTCTGCTGGTTCCCCTTGCGGTTGTAGGTGGCGTAGCCGCCGTCGGATCCGCCATTGGTGAACACCCCGTTGTTGTGCGCGTACTGGCCGGTGAAGATCGCCGTGCGGGACGGGCAGCACAGCGAGTCGACGACGTAATACTTCGACATCGTCGTCCCGGCCTTGCGCAGGGCCTGCACGTTCGGCATGTGACTGATCAGGTTCAGCGACATGTCGTCGGTGAGCACGAACACGATGTTCGGCTTGTCCGGCGAGGCCTTGCCGACCAGGGAGGTCACCGGCTTGCCGTCGATCGCGGACGTGCTGCACGCGCTCGTCAGCAATGCGACGCACAGGAGGGCCGCAGCCGGCCGCCGCCAGCGAGAACCGTTCATGCCCGTGAAGGTGCCCACGAGACGTAACCGTGCCACTCGCGCACTGTCAGAATTGTGTGAGGGTCGCGGCGCGAGCGAAATTCTCGGCACACTGTCGATTCACCTGCTGCCCGTTCGACGCAGTGATGAGCCAGGGTGATTCGGGCGACGGGCCCGGACGGCGGCGCGACAGAGGAGAACCGAGATGCGCGTAATGGTGCTGGTGAAGGCAGAGGAGAACTCCGAGGCCGGCCAACTGCCGAGCACCGAGGAGTTGAACGAGATGGGCGCGTTCAACGAGCAGCTCGTCAAGGCCGGCATCATGCTGGCCGGCGAGGGCCTGCACCCGTCGTCGCAGGGCAAGCGGGTGCGCTTCGAGTCATCGGGTTCCAGCGTCATCGACGGCCCGTTCACCGAGACGAAGGAACTCGTTGCCGGCTTCTGGATCTGGCAGGTCGCCTCTCTCGAGGAAGCAGTCGAGTGGCTCAAGCGCTCGCCGTTCCGGGACACCGAGGTCGAGATTCGCCGGGTGTTCGAGGCCGAGGACTTCGGCGAGAACATGACGCCCGAGATGCGTGACGCCGAGCAGAAGCTGCGCGACGAGGTCGCGGCCCGCGCGCAGTGACGGATCCTCGGCAGGCCGCCTCGGCCCGCCGCAGCGTCGAAGCGGTCTGGCGGATCGAGGCCGCGCGGGTGATCGCCGGCCTGGTGCGCGTCGTACGTGATGTCGCGCTGGCCGAGGATCTCGCGCAGGACGCCCTCGTAGCGGCGCTGGAGCAATGGCCACGCTCGGGCGTGCCGGACAACCCGGGCGCCTGGCTGATGGCTGTCGCCCGGCGCCGTGGCGTCGACGCGATCCGCCGCCGCGCCACCCTCGAGCGCAAGGTCGATCAGATCGGGCGCGACCTCACTGATCAGGTGGAGAACCCGATGGACGACATCGACGTCCCGCCGCGGGTCGACGACGACGTGCTGCGGCTCATGTTCACGGCGTGCCACCCCGTGCTGTCCGCGGACGCCCGGGTGGCACTGACGCTCAAGATGATCGGCGGCTTGTCGACGGAGGAGATCGCGCGGGCCTTCGTCGTGCCGGTGCCCACGATGGCTGCCCGGATCACCCGGGCGAAGAAGGCGTTGGGTGCGGCCGGGGTGCCGTTCGAGATTCCGGCCGGCGCCGAGTTGGTCGATCGCCTCTCCTCGGTGCTGGAGGTCGTGTACCTGGTGTTCAACGAGGGTTACACGGCGACGTCCGGTGCCGCGTGGACCCGGCCGGAGCTGTGCGAGGAGGCCATGCGGTTGGGGCGGATCCTGTGCGGGCTCGCGCCGCGCGAGCCGGAGGCGTTCGCACTGGTGGCGCTGATGGAGATCCAGGCGTCGCGGTTGCGCGCGCGGGTGTCGCCTGCCGGCGAGCCGATCACGCTGCTGGATCAAGACCGCTCACGCTGGGACCGGGTGCTGATCAACCACGCGCTCGGCGCGCTGTCGCGCGCTGCGTCCCTCGGCGCGTCCGGGCCGTACTTCCTGCAGGCCTCGATCGCTTCGTGCCATGCGCGGGCGCGGTCGGCGTCGGACACCGATTGGGACCAGATCGCGTCGCTGTACTCGACGCTGGCCGCGCAGTCGGGCTCGCCGATCGTGGAGCTCAACCGCGCGGTCGCGGTGTCGATGGCCTCGGGCCCGTCGGCCGGGCTGGAGATCGTGGACGGGCTGCGCTCGCCACCCGTGCTGCGCGGCTACCACTTGCTGCCCAGCGTCCGCGGCGACCTGCTGGTCAAGCTCGGCCGCCTCGATGAGGCGCGCGTGGAGTTCGAGGCTGCCGCCGAGCTCACCTCGAACGAGCAGGAGCGCAGACTCCTGCTCGATCGCGCGGCTGCCTGCTGAGACATACGCGGCGCGGCGGCAGGGCTGGACGCGCGCCGTTCGACAGACCAGCATGGGGCTCAACCGCGCGCCGGAGGTGCCCATGGAACCCGCCGTCTCTGCTCCCTCCGACCTCGACGCCGTCCGCATCCGCCGTGCCGAACTCCGCGAGACCCTGAACGCGCTGGAGGAGGCACTCGCGGCTCCGGCCCGCGGGCGCGACGTCGTGTGGGGAGAGAACGTGCACGCGGCGCTGCGCACGCTCGCCGGCGACTTCGATGCGCACATCGAGGTGACCGAAGGCCCTGGCGGGCTGCACCAGTCGATCCTGGCCGGCGACCTACGGCTGTCGAACCCCGTCGACGCGCTCACCCAGGAGCACGCCCAGATCGCCCGCGAGATCGTCCAGCTGGTGGCTGACAGCGAGCCGCCGGTCACGACAGACGACGCGAGCGAGCTGCGGGAGAGCGCGACCAGAACCCTCGGACACCTGATCCGGCACCGCCAGCGCGGCGCGGACCTGATCTACGAGGCCTTCCAGACCGACATCGGCGGCGGGGACTGAACGCCGCGAGCTAGTCGGCAAGCTCGCGATCGAGGTCGACGTTGCGGGCGTATACCCGGTCCGGATGCCGGAACACGAAGCGCTTGTAGGCCCAGAACCGGAAGATCGTGCCCATGCCGATGGTCGCGAGCCGGACGATGAACACGGTCGTGCTCTGGTGGCCGAAGCCGAACCCGTAGATGAACAGCGCCAGCACCATTTCCGAGAACACCAGGGTGATCAGGTTGATGCCGAAGAAGGACGTCGTCTCACGGCCGATGCTGGAGCGTGCGCGGTGCGAGAAGGACAGGTACCGGTTGCCGAAGTAGGCGAAGGTCGTCGACACCACAGCCGATACCGCCGTCGACTTCAGGGCACCGACGTGCTGGCCGTGGGTGAGCCAGGTGAACAGCCCGATGTCGATCGCGAACGCCATCGCGCCGATGACGCCGAAGGCAGCGACCTCCTTGAGAAGGATGCGCCACGAGCCGCGTAGTCGATCACGCAGCGAGGGTGAGTGCACGGTAGTCATGGCTGGCCGGGACGTTACTCGTCCGCGGCACGGGCGGCAGGCCTTCCACAGCAGCACTTAGGCTTGCGGACGTGGACGAACGCACCGGGCTGCCGGTCGTCGGGATGGTCGGCGCCGGCCAGCTCGCTCGCATGACCCACCAGGCGGCGATCGCGCTCGGTCAGTCGCTGCGCATCCTCGCCGATTCGCGTGACGACGGCGCTGCGCTCGTGGCGGCCGACGTGCGCGTCGGCGACGCCGGCAGCCTCGAGGACCTGCGCGCCTTCGCCCGCGGCTGCGACGCCGTCACGTTCGACCACGAGCAGGCGCCCAACGCACATGTGGCCGCGCTCGCCGCCGACGGCGTGGCGGTACATCCGGGCGCGGAGGCGCTGCGCTACGCCCAGGATAAGCAGGCCATGCGCGAGCGGCTGAGCGCGATGGGCATCCCGTGCCCGCGGTGGGCGCCGATCGCGTCCGTCGCCGATCTGCAGGCTTTCGGCGACGAGGTGGGGTGGCCCGTCGTGATCAAGGCGGTGAGCGGCGGCTACGACGGCAAGGGCGTCTGGGTGCTCGAGCACGCCGCCGCCGCCGCGGAGGTGTTGGGGGCCGGGACGCGACTGATCGCCGAGGAACGGGTGGCGATCGTGCGCGAGCTGTCCGCGGTCGTCGCCCGCTCGCCGTTCGGGCAGGGCGCCGCGTGGCCGGTCGTCGAGACGGTGCAGCGCGACGGCGTCTGCGTCGAGGTGCTTGCCCCCGCGCCGGATCTCGACGAGGAACTCGCCGAGCACGCGCAGGCGCTCGCGTTGCGCATCGCGTCCGAGCTGGGTGTCACGGGCGTACTCGCCGTGGAGCTGTTCCAGACGGCGCACGGCGTGCTGGTGAACGAGCTCGCGATGCGCCCGCACAACTCGGCGCACTGGACCATCGAGGGTGCGCGCACCTCGCAGTTCGAGCAGCACCTGCGCGCTGTGCTCGACTACCCGCTCGGCTCGACCGCGCTCACCGCGTCCGTCGTGGTGATGGTCAACCTGCTCGGCGGGGCCGACGACGTCGAACCCAAGGCCATCGACGAGCGCGTCCACCACTGCATGGCCCACTGGCCGGATGTCAAGATCCACCTGTACGGCAAGCAGTTCCGGCCCGGGCGCAAGGTCGGGCACGTCACCACGCTCGGCGCCGACCTGGCGACCGTGGGCCAGCGCGCCCGCGAGGCAGCCGACTACCTGATGAACGGGGACGCGAGGCGATGAGCGAGGTCGGCATCATCATGGGGTCCGATTCGGACTTCTCCGTCATGCGGGCCGCCGCCGAGGTGCTCGCCGAGTTCGGCGTCGCGCACGAGGTACGCGTCGTGTCCGCCCACCGCACGCCGCTGGACATGACCGAATACGCGCAGCAGGCGGCTGGGCGAGGGCTAAAGGTGATCATCGCCGGAGCGGGCGGCGCCGCGCACCTGCCGGGCATGGTCGCCTCGCTCACCACGCTGCCGGTGATCGGCGTGCCCGTCCCGTTGACGTACCTGGACGGGATGGACTCGCTGCTCTCGATCGTGCAGATGCCCGCGGGCGTGCCGGTGGCGACGGTGTCGATCGGCGGCGCGCGCAACGCCGGCCTGCTCGCGGTCCGCATTCTCGCGGCAGCCGATCCGGAACTCACGCAACGGATGGCGCAGTTCCAAGATGATCTGGCCGCCGCCGCGCGCGCCAAGGACGCCGCGCTGCAGGAACGCGTCGAGGACTGATCCCCAGACTTCAGGGGCGAACCAGGGTCGACCCCGAGGCCGGCACCGAGCCGGCGTCCGTACGCTGACTGAATGAAGCTCGCTGCGGTCCCATTCATCAATGACCGCCTCGGCTCCCGCAGATCGCGCATCGCGCTCATCGTGATCCTCGTTCTCGTCGCCGCCGGTGTCGTGCTGGGCATCACGTCCTCGTCGAGCGGCGTACGGGTCAGCTCGAAGATGATCACCGGGACGCCTGAGGGCAGCACGCCGGTCGAGCTCGACACCTCGCTTTACGTTCCCGACTCGACGCCGGCGCCGGCCGTCTTGCTCACCCAGGGCTTCGGCGGCAGCAAGCGCTCGCTCGACGCCGCAGCGCGCATCTTCGCCGAGCGCGGCTACGTCGCGCTCACCTACAGCGCCCGTGGGTTCGGCCAGTCGGGCGGCATGATCCACTTCGCGTCCCCGCGCTACGAGGTGAACGACGGCAAGCTGCTCATCGACCACCTCGCCGGGCTGAAGCAGGTCCGCAAGCAAGCCGGCAAGCCGCAGATCGCGGTGGCCGGTGCGTCCTACGGCGGCGGCCTGTCGCTGCTGATCGCGGCCGCGGACCAGCGCGTCGAGGCGGTCGCGGCCGACATCACCTGGAACAACCTGTCGCAAGCGCTGTTCCCGAACTTCGGCGGCACGGGATCGGGCGTGTTCAAGAAGCTCTGGGCCGGTTTCCTGTTCGGCAACGCGTTTCCCTCCAGCACGTCCGACCTGCTCGCTCAGGCGACCGGCGGCGGTGGCGGCGACGGCGCCGGCGACGTCGCGCCGGGATTGGCGAGCTGCGGACGCTTCGCGCCCGACGTCTGCGCCGCATACCAGGCCTCGGCCGAGACGGGTACGCCGAATGCCGCGATGCGCACACTTATGCGCGCGGCCAGCCCGGCCACCGTCCTCGACAGGATCCACGCCCCGACGCTGCTGACCCAGGGCGAGCAGGATTCGCTCTTCCCGCTCAGCGAGGCCGACGCCAACGCGCGCGGCCTGGCCGCGAACGGGACACCGGTGCGGGTCGTGTGGCGTCCGGGCGGCCACGACGCCGGGAGCCTCGGCGAGAGCCAGGCGAGCACCGCGGCGGCGAGCTGGTTCGGCGACGTGTTCGGCGGCGGTGCCTCGAAGGTCCAACAATTCGAGTTCACCGAGCAGGCCGGCGTGGTCTCGGCGGCAAGCGGCAACGCAGAACAGCAGACCCTGCGCGCCGACGGCTATCCGGGAATCGCCGGCACGGCGCGCAACACCAAGACGGTCGTGGTCCGCGGCAGGTCGCAGACGATCGGCTCACCTGCAGGAGGCACGCCGGCGGTGATCACCAGCATCCCCGGGCTCGGCGGCATCTCCGGGCGCTTCGACCGCGCGCTGTCGGTCCTGCCCAGCGCCCCGGGGCAGACGGCGAACTTCCTCAGCCCGCTCGTACGCTCGCCCATCAAGGTGGCCGGTCAGTCGACGGTACGCATCGTCGTGACCTCGAGGACCGCCGCGGACGTCACGCTGTTCGCCGGCCTGCGCGACGTCGACCCCGGCGCCGCGAGCATCCTGCCCTCACAGCTCGTCACGCCGGTGCGCCTGACCGGCATGAAGCCGGGAGCGCCACGCACGGTCAGCGTGCGGTTGCCGTCCTTCGTGCGCAACATTCCGGCAGGACACCGGCTGCAACTGAGCGTCAGTACCAGCGACTTCGCCTACGCCGGGCCTAGCGACGCGCGGCTCTACACGATCGCGCTCGCGGGCGGCGCGGCGAGCGTGACGCTGCCGACCACGTCCGGCACCGCCATCGCCGGCGGGCACCCCGTCGCCTGGCTGATCGTCGGCGTGGCGCTGTGCCTGCTCGTCGGCGGTGCCGTGGCGTTCGTCATTGCCCGTCGCCGGCGCATCCTCAAGCCGCGTCCCGAGCTCGCCGAGTTCCCGGTCAGCGTCGAGTCGTTGACGAAGGAGTATGCCGGCGGGTACCGCGCAGTCGACGACGTCAGCTTCCGCGTCGAGCGCGGCCAGGTCGTCGGCCTGCTCGGCCCGAACGGCGCCGGCAAGACCACGGCGTTGCGGGTGCTGGTCGGGCTGATCACGGCCACGCGCGGCCAGGTCTACGTCTTCGGTGAACCGGTGCTGCCGGGCTCCGCAGTGCTCGCCCGGCTGGGCTCGTTCATCGAGGGGCCCGGCTTCCTGCCGCACCTCACCGGCCGGGAGAATCTGCGCCTGTACTGGGCGGCCACCGGACGCGACCCGGGCGAGGCCGAGTTCGAGACGGCCATGGACATCGCGGGCCTGGGTGCCTCGATCGACCGTCGGGTGCGGACCTACAGCCAGGGCATGCGTCAACGGCTGGGCATCGCGCAGTCCATGCTCGGGTTGCCCGAGGTGCTGGTGCTCGACGAACCGACCAACGGCCTCGACCCGCCGCAGATCGCCGAGATGCGCGAGGTGCTGCACGACTACGCGACGACCGGCCGGACGGTGCTGCTGTCCAGCCACCTGCTCGCCGAGGTCGAGCAGACCTGCACGCACGTCGTCGTCATGCACAAGGGACGCCTTGTCGCCGCAGGCTCTGTCACCGACATCGCCGGCTCCGGTGGGATGCAGCTCTCGGTGCCGGACACGGGTGAAGCTGTGCGCGTATTGGAAGCGGCCGGCATCGGCTCGCAACTCGTCCCGGCGCGGCGCGCGCTGGAAGAAGTGTTCCTCGGCCTGATCGGAGAAGAGGAATGACCGATCCACGCCTGCGCGACGGCGGCATCACCAACAGGCAGGGCTTCTCGGCGCGCAAGGAGCGGGAGATGTCCGGCATCGCGCCGACGCGCCGCGGCATCCACGAGCGGCTGGCGCAGCTCGACGCCGGGCACGCGCCCTCCTACAGCGCGCACCGCACGCTGCGACTGCGTGTCGAATTCGAGCGCCAGTTGCGCCGGCGCCGCACCCAGATCGCATTCGGCCTCATCCTCGTGCTGCCGGTCATCATCGCGATCGCGTTCCAGATCGGCGGTGGCGCCGACAGCGGCGCACCCGAACTCGTCGGTCTGGCCACGGTCGGTGGCATCAACTTCGCGCTGTTCACCGAGTTCGCCTCCGTCGGTTTTCTGCTGGTCGTGGTGGTCGCGCTGTTCTGCGGCGACACGGTGGCCAGCGAGGCGAGCTGGTCGTCCCTGCGCTACCTGCTCGCGCAGCCCGTGCCGCGCTCGCGGCTGTTGCGCCAGAAGCTCATCGTCGCCGGCATCCTGTGCATCGCGGCGAACGTGCTGCTGCCCGTATGGGCGTTCGTCGTCGGCGGCCTGTTCTTCGGCTGGTCGCCGGCGCGCTCGCCGGTTGGTGGCGCGATCGGCGGTGACTCGTCGACGTTGCGGCTGGTGATCATCGTTGCCTACATCTGCATACAGATGCTGGTGTTCGCCTCGCTGGCGTTCCTGCTCAGCGTCAGCGTCGACAACCCGCTCGGCGCGGTGGGCGGGGCGGTGATGCTCGCCGTCATCTCAAGCATCCTCGACCAGATCGCCGCCCTCGATCCCTACCGGCACTACCTGCCGACGCACTTCAACTACGCGTGGGTTGACACGCTGAGCTCGCCGATCAGGTGGGACGACATGTACCGGGGGACAGGTCTGGCGCTGGTCTATGCAGCGCTGTTCCTCGGCTACGCGTGGCTGCGCTTCGACCGCAAGGACATCACGTCCTAGCAGCGCGCCGTGCCCGGTACGCCGCGACATGGGTGCGGTTGCCGCACCCGCTGTCGCAGAAGCGCCGCGAGCGGTTCTTCGACAGATCGACCACCACGTCGTCGCAGTCCTCGGCGGCGCATATTCGCAACCGGTGCAGCTCGTCGGTGCGCACGACGTCGACGAAGGCCATCGCCGCCTCCACCGCCATCCGGTCGGCCAGCGGCTGATCGGCGGACGTCGCGTGCAGGTGATAGCCCCACTCGCCGTGCCTGACGAGCTGCGGCAGCGCACCCGACTCGTGCAGCAGCGTGTTGACGATGGCGACTACGCCGTCTTCGTTCTCGTGCCACACCTGACGCAGCCGTGGGCGCAGCGCCTGCACCGCGCTCAGCTCGGCCCTGGTGTGCTTGCGCGAGCCCGTCCAACCCCAGCCGGCCACGAACGCGTCCAGCTCGCCGAGCGTGTCCAGGCCGCCGTTGGTCTCCGTGTTCACCAGCGCAGCGGCAGCCGCCAGCGCAACCTCGGTGTCATGAGCAAAAAGCAACTTGACTCCTGTCGGGATGCCTCGTTACGTTGACATGAGCATAGAACGTTTCGCTCATTACGAGGGTCAGCGGGGAGTTGCCATGCGGGCGAGCAGTGTCGGGCTGGGCCTGGCGGTGATCTCCGCGGCCACATTCGGCACTGCCGGGACGTTCGGGTCGGCGCTGATCGATGCCGGCTGGACGCCGGGCGCCGCGGTCATCGCGCGCATCGGCATCGCCGCGCTGCTGCTGACCGTGCCGGCCCTCTTCGCGCTGCGCGGCAACTGGAACCTGTTGCGCCGCAGGCTGCCGACGGTGGTCGCGTTCGGGCTGCTGGCCGTCGTCGCCGCCCAGCTGTGCTTCTTCAACGCCGTCGCGCACCTGTCGGTCGGGGTGGCCCTGCTGATCGAGTACTCCGGAACACTGCTGGTCGTGCTCTGGCTCTGGCTGCGGCACGGGCAGCGGCCGCGCCGGCTCACCGTTGTGGGCGGCATGCTCGCGCTCGGCGGCATGGCCCTCGTGCTCGATCTGACCGGCGAGCAGCACGTGGACCTCGTCGGGGTGCTGTGGGGGCTGGGTGCCGCGGTCGGGCTGGCCACGTACTTCATGAGCTCCGCGCGCACCGACGAGCCGCTGCCACCGGTCGTGACGGCGTGGGCGGGCATGGCTGTCGGCGCCGCGGCCCTCGGCGTCCTGGCGGTGTGCGGGGTGTTGCCGTTCCGCGTGGACACGGCCGCGACACGTCTTGCCGGGCACCAGACGAGCTGGGTGGTGCCGGTTGCCGGGCTGTCACTGGTGGCGGCGGTGATCGCGTACACCACGGGCATCGGCGCTACCCGGCGTCTCGGTGCCCGCCTCGCCTCCTTCGTGGGGTTGGCCGAAGTGCTGTTCGCGGTGCTCATCGCGTGGCTGCTGCTCGGTGAGCGGCCCGGCGTGCTGCAGGGCATTGGCGGCGTGATCGTGCTGGGTGGCATCGCGCTGGTGCGCGCCGACGACCGGCAGCCGGCGGTGGACCCGGACGCCCGGCCTGCGACGCCGCTGGCCCGGGCCGACACTCCCACCGCCCAGGTTTGACCGGGGATCGTGCGGTTCCGGCCACCCGATCCCCGATCGACGACGCCCGCCTAGAGTCGACGCGGTGAGTGAACCGCCGTCCGCGGCGCGCGTGGTCTTCGTCGCCGCGCATCGCCTCGAGGGCTGGCTGGTCGGCTTCGCCGACCGGCACGGTGCGCTCGACTCCGCGGTCACCCCGGACGTGGTCACGCTGGTGGGCGCGGACGGCGCGCGGGCCTGGATCGAGGTGCCCTTCCCCCCGCTGAGCGGTGAGCTCGTCGCGCACGTTATCCGCGAGCGCCGCATCGGTGTGCTGCTCGTGCGCCGTGGCGGCCACGCCGCGGGTCTGTTCGACGGCGCCGAGCTCATCGCGTCCAAGGTCGGCTCGAGCTACGTGCAGGGCAACACGAAGGCCGGGGGCTGGTCGCAGCAGCGCTACGCCCGCCGCCGCGCCAACCAGGCCGGTGCGGCCTTTGCCGACGCGGCCGATGCGGCTGCCCGTGTGCTCGGTGCGGCCGAGCTGGATGCGCTGGTGTGCGGCGGCGACCGCGACGCTGTACGAGCCGTGCTGGCCGACCGCCGCCTCGCGCACCTCGCGCAGCTGCGCCCGAGCGGCCCGTGGCTGCAGGTCAAGGACCCCAGGCTCAAGGTGCTGGCGGCGACGCCTGCGCAGTTCCGGGCGGTGCGCATCCGCCTCGACCCATGACACCTGCGGTGTGCGGACTTCGGTAGGTATGAGCCGGCGCCGGTGGTTTCATGATCATCTATCCGCGCTGGAGCGGCTTCAGGGGATCGGTAGAGTTCGGACCCGTGCAGAACTGGGTCCGGTGCCTCGCCGCGAGCAGCCCGCCCCTCCGTGTTTCGCCGTTGCGCGGGGACCAGGGCGGACGCGTCGGACAGGTGCTCGACGTCGCGACAGGCCTCGGTGCGCGCCTCGCCGTCGCAAGCATGGCCGCCATATATGCAGCGCTCAAGCTGCTGCCGGTGCGCGACAAGATCGTGCTCGTGTCGCGTCTGTACACCAAGACGTCGCAGGACTTCGAACGCGTCGCCGCCGAGATCGAACGGCAGAGTCCGGGCACGACGGTGGTGATCCTCAACCACCGCAACACCAACCCACTGGCGGTCCCCGCCCAGATGCTGGCCGAGATGTACCACCTGGCGACGTCCCGGGCCTGCATCACCGACAGCT
>JAABUT010001580.1_pt1 | contig 25482 bp, 21 predicted proteins | sample 5559281 | NCBI WGS metagenome assembly JAABUT01 (sample SAMN10711880, study PRJNA513359) | rock metagenome | isolation source: Antarctica rocks | place: Antarctica: Victoria Land, Ricker Hills nord | collected 2016-01-04
GCGGGGAAGGGCGTCGCCGCCGCGCTGGTCACGACGATGTGCCTGAGCGCGATGCGCGCGGAGATGCGGCACGTCCAGTCGCCCGCGCTCGCCCTCCGCGCCGTGCAGGGGTTCATCGCGGACGAACTCTCGCGCATCGAGTCGTTCGTGACCTGCATCCTCGCGACGTATGACCCCGTCGCGCGCGTGCTGGCCTACGCGAATGCCGGCCACACGCCGATCCTGCACTGGTCGGACGCGGAACAGCAACTCCATGTGCTCCCTGCGACCGGTCTACCGCTCGGCGTGGATGTTGGGATCGAGGTGGAGAACGCGACGGTCACGCTGCAAGAGAACGACCTGTTGCTCTTCTACACCGACGGCGTCACGGAGGCGATGTCGCCCGATGGGGCATTTTACAGCGACGAGCGGCTTCACGAATTACTGACGACATGCGCGCGTAACGCACCCGGCCACATCCGCGATGCCATCCTCGAAGACGTACGCACCTTCGCGCCCGTCCAGCGTGACGACATCACGCTGATTATCCTGAAAGCGGAGGCGTGACACGATGCCAGCGCGCGAAATGACGTTTCGGTTCCCCGCCACGCTCCACTACCTCACGCCATTGCGGCTCGCGGTTGAGGCGTTCTGCACGGATGTGCTCGAATCCGATTCCCACAGCGAACAGGTCTATCAGTTGCAGCTCGCCGTCTCGGAACTGGCGACGAACATCGTCAATTACGCCTACCGCGACGCGGCGCCCGGTGCGGTCGATGTGCGCGCCACGAGTGCCGACAGCGCGGTGACGCTCGACTTTTTCGACACCGGCGCGGCGTTCACACCGAATAGGGAGCCGACGCTGCCCGATCTGGAACTTCTTGCCGAGGGCGGCTACGGCTCGTTCATCATCCAGCAATGTGTCGATCGTGTGACGTATAGCCGAGAGGACGACACGCGCAATCATTGGCGACTCGAAAAGCAATTTGGCAAAAGGGGAGGCGATTGAATGGATGTCACGGTTACGGTGGAGGACGCGGTCGCGATCATCGCAATGGACGGTCATCTCGATGCGTTGTCCGCGCCGCAGGCGAAGGAAGCATTCCGCGAGTACGGCACTGGCGCGTATAGCGCGGTGGTGGACCTGACGAAGGTGTCGTTCATCGATTCGTCGGGGCTGGCGTCGCTCATCAGCGGCCTGAAGACCTTTCGCTCGCTGGGCAAGCAGTTCCGGCTCGCGGGCGTGCAACCGAAAGTTCGCCAGGTGCTGACGCTGACGATGCTCGACCGCGCGTTCGACATCACGCCGGACGTGCGCGCGGCGGTGAATTCCATTTCGGCATAGGCGTCATGGTGTGAGCGGGGTGGTGCGTGGCAAATGTTCTGGTCGTCGATGATAACCCGGTGAATTTGCGGGTATGCCGCCTTATTCTGGAGCGATACGGGCACACTGTCGAAACGGACACCAGCCCCGTCGCGGTGCTCGCGCGGCTGGCGACGCGGGTGCCCGACGTGCTCGTCACCGACCTGATGATGCCGTTGCTCGACGGCATCGAACTGACGCGCCGGATTCGCGCGTTGCCGACCGGTGCGGATTTGCCGATTATCATGCTGACCGCGCGCGGCGAGGAGTCCGATCAGGACCGCGCGATGGAGGCGGGGGCGACGTTCTTCCTTACGAAGCCGGTGAGTTCGGGCGCGCTCACCGCTGCTGTGAATGCGGCCCTCGGCACGGGGCCGACGTAGGGTACGGTTCCAGCGGATCGGTGTTCAGCGCGACTGACCCATGCGCCGCAGCGCCGCCAGTACCCGTTCCTCAATCGTCATGCCATCCGCGAGGTCCGAGTCGCGGAGCGCGGTGTACGCCTCCGTCGCGGAGTAGCCGAGCGCCTGCAACGCCGCGATCACCTCGCTCATGTCGTCGGCTGTGCCGCCGCCGGTCGGTGCGGCGCTCGGAAGCGCGCCGCCGACGAGTTGATCCAGCTTCCCGCGCAGTTCCAGGACGAGGCGTGCCGCCGTCTTCTTGCCGATGCCGGGAACGCGCGCGAGCGCGTCCGTGTCCCCGGCGGCGATGGTTTGCAGCACAACGGACGACTCGCCCGACCCGCAGATGTTCAGCGCGACTTTCGGGCCAACGCCCGTCACGCCGAGCAGCAGGCGAAACAACCCGAGTTCGGTCTCCGTCGCGAACCCGTAGAGCGCGATCAGGTCCTCACGCAGATAGAGGTGGGTGACGAGGCGTGCCACCGTCCCATCGCGCGGGAGGGTGGCGAGCGTCGTGTTGGAGACCGCGACTTGCAGCGTGATCGGGCCGATGTCGAGATAAATCGCGTCCGGCAACACGCCACTGACGACGCCGCGCACCCCTGCGAGCATCTTATTCGCCCTGTGTCGGGCGCAGGTGGAGCATGTCCCAGTCGTTGTAGAGGCGCGGGAGCATGTCGTGCGGGGACCACGTCGCCGTCTGGCCGTACTTGCCCGCGTAATGCTTCTCGGTCTCGCCGACCTCGAAGAAGAGGATCTGCGCGACGCGCAGCCCGACGGGCAACTCGATGGTCGCGTGGGAGTGGTTCGTGATCTCCATCGTCCACCGCGCGATGTAGCCGACATCGCCGACGCCGGCGCACTTGCAGACGCTCATGCACGAGCGCCCGATGCTCGACCGGGCGCGCATCGAGGTCGTGAACCCGTTCTGGCCGCCGACGATCTCCTGCGTGTGCGCGAGGATCGTGTCGCCGGGGCGAACCGCGATAATGCCCTTCGCCTCGATTGGGTCGCCCCAGAACTTGCGGGTCTGCTCCTCCGAGAGGAAACTGACCGTCTGCATGTTCCGGTTCGGCTCGAAATACCACTCGCCCAGGCGCACGTCGTACGAGTTCGTGCCCAGTTGCTTGTCGTCGAATGGCTCGATGACGATGTCACCCGCCGTCATCGCCTGGCGAATTCGCTTATCCGAGAGCAGCACGCGCTTCTCCTACCGCTACCGCAAGAACAAGAACGCGACGAGCGCGATGATGAGGGCCAACGCGAGCACCGCCGCCGCGATGGGGATGATCGGCAAGCCACGCTTCTCGGGCACGGCGGGGATGCGGTCGGTGGCGCGCTCCGTCATCTCCATCGGCGGCGCGGCGGGGACAGAGACTGGCGCGTACTCCACCGTTGCCTTGACGATGACGGCGGAGACATTGTCCGACGCATTGCGACTATTGGCGAGGTCGATCAGTTCATTCGCAGCCTCGTCGGGCGCGAGGGCCTGCGCGACCTGCTTCATCTCCGCGTCCTCGACGATGCCGTGCAGCCCATCCGAGCAGAGGAGCACGACATCGTTGTCCATCAGGTCCACTTCGAAGATATCGACATCGACCTTCTGGCGCTGGCCGAGCGCGCGCGTGATGACATTCCGCTGTCGGCTCTTCTTCGCGTCCTCGGCGGTCATCTGGCCGGCGCGCACCGCCTCCGCGACGAGCGAGTGGTCCTTCGATACTTGCGTGCTCTGCGTGCGCCCGCGGAAGAGGTATGCCCGGCTGTCACCGACATTGCCGATCGTGAGCGTCGTGCCGCGAATCACCCCCGCGACGAGCGTTGTGCCCATCGCGCGGTCCTCGCTCTGGCTCAGGCCGCGCTCGTAGACCGCCTCGTTCGCCTTGCGCATGGCGCGTTTCAGCGCGTTCGGCACCTCGGTGGTGTCGTCGCCGTAATAGGTGTGAAAGAGCGTCTCGATGGCGAGCGCGCTGGCGACCTCACCCTGCTCGTTGCCGCCGACGCCGTCCGCGACCGCGAAGAGATAGCCGCTGTCATCGAAGGGGATCGTCTGCGGCAAGTCCTTCCATGTCCCGACCGCGTCCTGATTGTTCGCCCGCACTCGGCCGGTGTCCGTCCGCGCGCCCACCCAGAGATGATACTCACGGCCCGGTGCGGTCCCGGTTCCCACCGCTTCGTTCACGAACGCCCTCCAGACTCAGCGAACGATGGCCGGGTGCCGCAACCGCCGATCGCGGAACGCCATCTGCCCTTCATTGCCAGTTACCGCTGTCGTCGTCTTCTCCCGAATAGTAACTGAATCTCGGCCCCAATGGTTCCCGTATCCCCCGAATGGCCCGGTTGATGCTGCGCGTGCGGATTCTCTCCGCATGCACGCCGCCGCTCGCGCCCTGTCGGGGTGTTTGTACTGCCTTTCTGGGGTTCGTGTCAACGTGTGTGGCGGTCGGGGAGCGCCTGGTACGCGGCTTCCGCACCGATCCAGACCTCGCCGTCCGCGTACGCCTCTTTCTTCCAGATCGGCGCGCGCTCCTTCAGGCGGTCAATCGCGTATTCGCACGCGACGAATGCATCGTGGCGATGCCCCGCACTGACCACGATGACAACGCTCGCGTCACCGACCTGCAAGTGGCCGACACGATGATGGATGGCGGCAGCGATGACACTCCATTGGTCTCGCATCTCGGCGGCGATCTGGGCGAAGATGGGGAGGCACCCGGCGGCGTAGGCTTCGTAATCGAGCCAGAGCACGCTGCGCCCGCGTGCGTTGTTCCGCACCGTCCCAACGAAGGTGACAATCGCGCCGACTTGCGGCGACTGCACGAGCGCGCCGATCTCGCGCTCATCCAACGGCGTTTCGACGACCGCAAAGAGCGGCGAATCGCCCACGCCACCCGCGACGGGGGGGATGAATGCGACCTCGTCGCCCTCAGCGAGCACCTGCGCGCGATCCGCGTACGCCGCGTTGACCATCACGGGTGAGGCGCGCAGGAGACCGGCGATGCGCGGGTATGTGCCGCTCAGTATCGTTGCGATGTCGCCCGCCGTCGTGCCGTCGGGCACGGTGCATTCCTCGACTTCCGCGCCGACCGTCTCCCGGATGATGGCGAAGTACCGCAGCGTAATCGTTGGCATGTTAGAACGGGATGTCCGTGTCGATGTCGTCCGCCGGTGGCTCGTCCCAGATCGAGCGCGGCTGCGCCGTCGGGGCGGGGGCGGGGGCGGACGGCGCGGGCGATACGGCTGGCGCTTCGTACGCGGCATCCGTGGTCGAACCGCGATAGAAGCGGCGGCGAAGCGAGCGGATCGTCTCCGTCCACGGCCCGTCACCGCCACCGTGAGACGATGCCGCGCTTAGGACGGTGTCGAGTTGGTTGCACATCTGGAGGACAACGGCCTCCTTCGTCTGCGGCTGCGTGCTATTGAACCCGCGCTGCTCGTGCGAGGCGACCGCGTGGTAGAGGCGGCGGCGAGTCTCGTCCGCGAGCGACCCGGCCTCATCCACCAGGCGGTCGAGCCGGATCAGCGAGAGCGTGGTGTGTTCGAGCAACTGCCCGTCGTCGGAGGGTGTGAAGGTGAGGTGGTCATACGCATCGACCTTGCCGATGTCGTGCAGCAGCGCCGCCGCGAGGAGCAGATCGGTGTCGATGTCCGTCCGCGTCGTCGCGATGGCGAGCGCGGTCTGCGTGACGCTCAGCGTGTGCTCCAGGAGGCCACCGAGATAGGCGTACGCCTCGACATGGGCGGCGGGCGCGCTGATGAACTGCTCGAAGAACGACGACGCGATGAAGGTGCTCAGCAGGTGGTCGAGTTCGCGATCCCCGATCGTCGATGCCAGCCCCGCGAACTCCTGTGCCATCTGCGCGCGGTCGCGCGGCGAGGCGGGGATGTAGTCCGTCAGGTCGTACCCCTCGGCGGCGGTCGCGTCGGAGATGACGAGGGAAATTTCGTTGCCGTAGGCCTGGGTCGTGCCGATTACCTGCACGACCGCGTCCTTGACGATCACCGACTCGACGAACGGCAGGTTCTCGGACCAGACGCGCCCGTTGATGATGCCCGTGCGGTCGGCCAGTTCGATGGCGAGAAAGGGCTTGCTCTCGCCGTACTTGTTCGCCTTCGTCATGCGCCGCTCGACGCTCCGCACGAGGAAGGGCGATTCGACGCTCATGTTCGGCTCGATGTCGGACGCGAAGAGTGTTTTATCGGCCATAGCACGACGCTCCCGAAGAAATGGCGCCCCCGGCAGGGCTCGAACCTGCGACCTAGGGATTAGAAGGCCCTCGCTCTATCCACTGAGCTACGGGGGCACACCGCATGTCGGCGTTGATTGTACGTCGCGCGGGTGCCCGCGCGCAATTGTTACGTCGCATTCGTTCGCGAATTCACGAACTTGACAGAACGTGCCTCACTGCGTACGATGAAACCATCAAGAGAGGTAGCCTGTCGGCCCCACCACGAGTGATGCCCCCGGGACGTGCCGACGCAGTGAACCTGCCGATGGCGCGCGGTTGGTGCAACGATCGGATGCAAGTTGAGTGCGCGGGCGATTCGCCGAATACGCGCATTACCCTCAAGGGTTCTCTCGCATCGGAGGCGCAACGCCAACACCGAGGTGGCCTGTATGACCGACGAAATACGGCCCTCTCTTTTTGTGTGCGCGGGCGCGGCTGCACGAACGCCGGGAGATGAAACCGGATCGACGCAGAGAGCGCAGAGGCACAGAGGCGCAGAAGAAGAAATTAAATACTGGTTTCTGGTTCGTGCCCTCCGCCCTCCGTGAATGAGCTGGGTCACATGATGCTCCACATACACTGGTAGTGACGGCTGACAAACGTCTCCGTGCATTGCCCTAGCTCGCGCCCAGCAACTGATCAGTTCGATGGGCGATCGCGACGACATTGTTGGGCAGGAACTGATCGAGGAAATAGCGCAGCGCTGGTGCGCGGTCGGCACCACCTTCGTCGGTGAGCAGGAGTTGCTCGCAGTAGGCGGCGATATCCTGCATGATCCGCTCGTAGCGATAGTACACGAGTGCCACCGGATCGATTTCCGTCCGGCCATAGCCCTGATAGAACCACACTTCCTCCTGTGCGCTGTTCCAAGTCCCACCAACACCACCGCCGACGAACATGAGGTCATGCTCCTTCGGTGCGACGATGAGGGTGTCCCAATCGACGATGAAGAGTGTGCCATCTGTGCCGATCAGGACATTGGCCCCGTGGATGTCGGCGTGGCACAGGACCTGTGCGGGCGATTGGGCACGCAGGGCGGTGCCGAGGGCGTCGGCGCGTGCGACGATCCGGGAGATTTTGTCGCGTCTGGCGCGCAGGAACGCCGCCATCTCTGCCGCGATGGGTTCGGTGAACGCAGTCTCGTCAACGCGTGCCTGGAACGTCCTGACGAGGTTGCGCCAGTGGGGCGAATACCGCTCGTGTGGAATCTGCACGCTGAGCGACGGCGGCACGACCGCCGTGTGGATGCCTCGGAGCGCGGCGCCAAGATCGACCCACTGACGGTCCGACAACGGCGTCTCGAAACCATTGCGACCGGCAACGAACGGGAAGACGATCACCGCGAAGCCTTCCACGCGCACCCACAAGCGCCCCGCATTGGTTGCGATGGGAGCGAGGATCTGCGGGATGCCCTGATCGTGCAGGAAGCGGGGGATCGCGACAGTCGTCTCATCGAAGGCGCCGCTGCGCAACTTCAGGAAGTACGGCGTCGCATCGTCGGCGACGACCCGATAGACGGCGGTGTTCACATCGTTGCCAAGCGGGAGAAAGGCGATCTCGGTGACGTGCAATCCGCAGTGATCGCGCAGACAGGCGCGGAGTGATTCGTCTGGCAGGTCCGGTTTCTCAAGCATGATAATTCCGTCCCCTATGGTAGGATTCGATACCAGCGCAGGATACAAACGACAAGAGCGGCCTCCGGCGCGTCTCACATCGCGGCGATGGATGCGCCGAGCAGCACATCGGCGGCGTCGCGGCGCAGGACCTCGCTCGTCCCGTCCGGCTGGGCCGCGACGGTCCAGACCTCGTCCATCATCGGGGAGAGCCGGACATCATCGACGTGGCTGATGATGAACAACTGCGGGATGATATCGCGCATCGCTCCCAAGGCATCGAGCACGAGGGTGCGCCGCTCGGCGTCGAGCGAGCCGAAGACTTCATCGAGCACCATGAAGCCGATCGTGTGGCCGCCGCGCGCCGCCAGTAACTGCGAGAGGGCGATGCGCGCCGCGAGCGCCGCGATGTCGCGCTCCCCGCCCGAGAACTTGTCCACCGGGAACTTCTCCAAATCACCGTCGTAGAGAGCGGGGGTGTAATTCGTGTCGAATCCGAGGCGGTGGTACCGGCCATTCGACATCCGCTCGATCAACTCGCTCGCGTACTCGCCGAGCCGTGGTTGGATGCGCGCCGCGAGGGCCATCGAGAACGCCGTGAACTCCTTGTCCATCATCTCGTACTGATGCACCGACGCCGCGAGGCGGTCAACCTCCGCCCGGAGCGCCGCCAGTTGCGTCTGCGCCCCCTCCGCGTGTTGGAGTGTGTTGACCGCGTTTGCGTGGACAACGCGCGCATCCGCCAGCCGCGCCTGCGCCGCGTTCGCCTCCTCCGCGACGGCATCGACGCGCTCCGAGGCCGCTTTGAGCGCCTGCGGGTCGTACGCGAGCGCGGCCTGCTCCCGCTCGGCGCGGAGCATCGTCGCCTCGTGGCTTGTCGCCTGTTGCGTGGCGGCGTGCAGGCGTTCCTCCTCCTTCGGCACGGCGCGCAACTCCTCCGCGATGCGCGCCGCTTCGGCCTGCAACGAGAGCAGCCGTGCTTGCTCGCGCCGGAGTGCGTCGTGGTTCGCGGCGTCGTAGGTCGCGGGGCCGAGGGCGACGAGCGCGGTGCGCTGCCGCGCGCGGTGCGCCTCCGTCGCCTCCATCTCGGTCACGAGGCGGTTCGACTGCTTGACGGAGTTCGCCGCACGCTGCAGGAGTGTGATCTCCGCTTCGAGCGCGGCGATGTCGCGCTCGGTTGGCGGTGTCTGCCTGCCCACAGCCTGCACCTGCTCGCGCAGCCGTGCGTCCGCACCCTCGGCGCGCTCGTGCGATTCGCGCTCGTCGATAACGGAGCGGTCGCGCTGCGCGACGAATGCCTGGGTTTCGTGCAACCGCTCGCGCTCCCGCTGGAGGCGGCCATTCACGTCGCGCCCCTCCGCGCGGACGGTTTCGAGCCGCGCGCCGACGTGCCGACCGTCCACCGTGCACGCCTCAATCGAGCGTTGCAGCGACGAGAGGATAGTGTCCGCGTCCTCCTCGGAGAAGGGGCGTCCGCACGTCGGGCAGTCCGCGTCTGGCTCGGCGTTCTGCCAGCGCTCCATCAGCGTGGCGAATTTCTTGTGCTCCGCGCGCCGCAACGTCAGCTCGGCTTCGAGGCGGGACGCCTCGTCGCTCAGTCGCCGCTCGTGCCGTTCGAGCGATTCCACGGCGGCGGTCGGGTCGCCCGCAGCCATGACGACCGCCATCCGCGCCTCGATCTCGGCGCGCTTGTTCGACCGCGCCTTCGCCTCGTCGCGCGCGCGCTTCGCATCCTCCGCGAGGCGCATGAGGGCGGTCATCTCGTTGCGCTCGGTGACGCGGCTGATCGCCAGCGGTGCGGCGGCGCTGAGTTTCGCCGTGAGCATCCGCGCGCGCGCGATACCGGGCGGCTCCTCGTCGAGCGTGTCCCAGTCGAAGAGGAGGTCGCGCAGCGCGTCGAGGTCGCCCATCAGCGCGGTTGTTTCCATGTTGAGCCGGGCGGCGACGGCCTCCGATTCGCGCAGGTCGCGCGTCAGATTCGCGACGCGCGTGGCGTGCTCGGCGGCGTGATTGGCGTCGATCAGCGCGGCTTCCAGATCGGGCAGGCGCGAGAGTTCGGGCACAATCGCGGACTGCCGTTCGGCACGTTCCTGGAGCATTTCGAGCCGGTGACGCGCGTCGGTCATCGTCGCGCGCGCCGCTTCGAGAGCGGCCTGCGCCCCCCGACGTTCCGTGCCGAGGTCGGTGTGCTGGCGTTCGGTCTGACGCAGCACCGTCAAGCCTGCGGCGGCGGTCTCGTACGTCGTGGTTAGCGCCGTGACCGCGTCAGCCAGCGTGTCGACCGCCTGCTGCGCCGCCGCCTCCGCGTCGCGGGCGATTTGCACATCGGCGTCGAGATCGCGGTCGCGTATCTCGCTCTCCAGGTGGCCGGTGCGCGCTTCCAGCACATGAATCTCGCGGTTCTTCCGGTCGCGCACCTGCCGCTGGGCGCGCTCGACCGCGTCGAGATCGAGCAGGCGCTGCATCTCCAGGCGGCGGTCGGTGTCGCCCATCGACCCGAAGAAGGCGAGCTCCTTCTGGCGGGTGAAGTAGGTCGTCGTGAACGAGGTCGGAGTCATGCGCAGCAGGGTGTTGCGGATGAAATCGGAGACCGGGTTCGCGCCGGTGACGATCGGGTTCTGGTCGTCGCCCCGGAAGACGCTCGCGTCGGCCTGCTGGCTGCCGCCTTTCGTTAGACGCAAACTGCGCATGATCGTATAGACCGCGTCGTCGGTCTCGATCGTCAGTTCCACCTTCGTCGTCGTGCCGACCGAGCGGCGGGGCACGACATCGCGGTTGTCCACGCCGATGGCATTTGGGCGAAAGAGGACCCAGAGGATCGCCTCGAAGAGCGTGCTCTTGCCCGCGCCGTTCGTGCCGACGACGCCGATGATGCCGACCGACGGGAAGTTGATGTCGGCCTCGCGGAAGCGCTTGAAGTTCTCGACCCGCAGTCGTTGCAAGATCACGCGGCACCCCCCGCCGACATTGCCACTACGGCCTGCGATTGCTCCACCGGCGGCGCGACGATCACCCGCGCCTCGTCGCCGCCCCGCAGCGCCTCTTCCAACAGCGTGCGGCCCGTTTCACGGAAGGCGGCGGCGAAGGACGGCTCGTATGTGCCGGCGGTGACGCGCGACGCGACGAAATCGTTGAACTCGTCGAGCAACTGGCCGATGGGGCTGGATTCCTCCGCGTGCCCGGCCGCCGCGCGGAGCGAGCGCACATCCGGGATGAATGCCCAGCAGGACTTGACCGCGTCGTGGTTCCGCAGCATCCGCAACACCTCGCGGTCCACGCCGAGGGCGGTGTCCCGCACGCCGCAGAGGACGATGGCGTCGCCGCGCGCCGGCTGCCGCTCGATCTGCCGTGCGACGAGATCGACGATCGCTTCCGCGCTCAGGCCGTCGGCATGCACCATCGGCAGTTGGAGGTGCTCGCGCACGGGGAGGGTCACTTGCTTTACGTCAAGCCCCGCCTCGCCGCCAACGGTGACGAGGGCGTACCCCGGCGTGGCGGCGACATCGGAGAGGCCGATGCGCTCGGTGCTGCCGCTGTAGTAGACATTCGCGCCCTTGCGGTCGAACTGGTGCCAGTGGCCGAGGGCAATGTAGTCGTAGCGGGAGTCGAGCAGCGCGTCCTCGATCTCATCCGCGCCGCCGCGCCGTTCGTTCGTCAGCGCGAGGTTGTACGACCCGTGCGCGACGAGGATGTTGATCGCGTCGTCCTCGCCGACAATCGCGTCCGGCGGCTGCTCATTGGTGAACGCGCCGTGCGGAACCGCCGTCACGACGACGCGCTGCCCGCGAATCGTCAGTGGGAACCGCTCCCAATCGTAGCCCCCGGCGAAGTTCACGGTGTTGCAGGCGATGCCGCAGAGGTCGAGGACGCTCCCCGCCGTCCGCAGCCGGGGTGTGTCGTGGTTGCCGCCGATAACGATGGTCGTGATGCCGGCGTGTTCCAGCCGCCGCAGTTGCCGGACGAGGAAAATCAGCGTGTGCATCGGCGGGCGGCTATGGTGGAAGACATCGCCGGCGTGGATGACGAGGTCGATGTCGCCCGCCGCGATGATCTGGTCAATCGTCGTCACGAACGCCCGCTCGATGTCGATCGAGCGCTGGTTGCGCCCCGTCTCCGGGCACTGGCGGGTGAGCGCGGTGAAGCCGAGGTGCGTGTCGGCGAGGTGGGCGATGCGGATCGGGTCGTGCGGCATGGGCGGTTTCCTATCGGCGAGTCGGCTAGAAGCCGTTCTTCGTGATCGTCGAACAAAAATAGTTCCACGGCGACGTGCGTGTGCCGGGGCGATACAGACGGAGGCGCTCGACCGCCGCGTCGCGCTTCTGCGTGGTCAGGTCGTGCTCGCTGAGGATGCTCTTCACCATCGCGAGCGTCGGTTCGGTGAAATTGTTCTGCTGCGACAGGTCGCGCAGGATGCGGTAGACCGATTCGGCGGGGTCGATCGTCGCCTGATTGCCGTAGATGCGCTGCGCGTCCGCCCCCGCGAGCGATGGTGGGCGCGGGAAGACGCCGAAGACCGGGACGGGCACATGGGCGTGGCGCATCAGGAGGGTGCCCTTCGGCACGCGCAGCAACTCCGCGCGCGTCGATTCGCTGAAGGCGCGGTACGACGGGCTGATGATCTCCTCGTCGCCGATGCGGCCGTAGAAGGAGGTCGCCGCGTTGCCCACGACCTCATCGTCCACCTTCGAGCGGAACTGCTCCGCGCCGAAGAGGACGACGTTGAGGTGCCGACCGCGCGCCGCGATGTCCGCGAGGGTGTCCCGCAGGCCGCCACGACTGCCGCCGGGGGCGTATTTGTTCAACTCGTCCACGAAGATAATTACCTTCTCCACGCCCAGTTCGGAACGCTCCGCGCGCTCCCAGATGCGCTCAATTGTCGCACTGACGAGCAATTCCTGCACGGTCGTGTTGCACGCGGCGATGTCGATGACGCGCAACTCGCGGTCGGCGAACGCGCCGTCGCAGCGGGGCAGGTCGCCGTAATTGACGAGATTGCGCGCGAGCAGGCCGCCGCACTTGTTCGTCAGGTTGCCGATGCGGTTCTTCGCCTTCATGATCGTGAAGCGGTGGTGATCCTGCCACGCCTGCGGCTTCTTGCCGCTCTCGTCCTCCTCGTTCAGGTACGTCATGATTTCGAAGATTTTCGTCTCGAAACCCTTGACGGTGTTGACATGCTGCTCGCGCAACTCGGAGAGGAAGCCGAAGAACTTGTCATCCAGATCGCCGCCATCGAAGACGCGATGCGCGTAGCGCAGGACTTCCTGCAAGTTCCAGAGGATCGGGAAGACGCAGTCGGCCTCGCCGCGCGCGACGCGCAGGGTGTTCAGCGCGGCGCGGTCGAGCGTGCCATCCAAATTGACCTGATCGCCGTGGTCGTTCTTCGGCTCCCCGCCCGGCTTGAACGGCGCGAAGATGCGCAGGTTGCGGAATGGGTCCTGCGACATCGCCATCTTCTCGTACATCAGGCGGTCGAGCGCGGTGGGCATCATGATGCCCCGGTCGCGCAGGGCGTCGGCCTTGTCCTCGGCCTCCGGTCCGTACGCCGCCTTGTCGAGCCAGAGGAGGTCCGGCCCCTTGACGTTGAACATCAGCGCGGCGACGGACTGCGGCGCTTTCTGGAAGACGCTGCTGATGACGAAGAGCGCGTGGCTCGTCTTCGTCGCGAGGCCCGATTGGCCCGTCCAGTTCGCGTGGCCCGCCTCCGGCCCGAGCAGGTAGTCGCTGTCCACATCGATCGGCGTGTGCTGGAAGACGGGGCGCGTCGCGCCGCCTTCCAACGTTTCTTCGATGATGTTGCCCTCGGTGTCGCGCTCGGCGTTGCCGTTGCGATGGAGCAGGACGGGGATCGCAGCGCCACTGTAACCATCCTTGCCGAGCGAGTAGCGGATCGCCTCGGCGGTGGCGTAGTAGACCGGGCCGCTGCGGGGCGGGCGGCGGGAGCGCACATCGTCCCGCAGATGCTGCGTCGCGAGCGCGCGGCAGGTGAAGACGAGGATCTCCGGCCGCACGGAGGCGAGCGCCGCGCCGATGTCGTCCTCGCCCTGGAAGTCGAAGTAGTCGTCGAGGAAGGTCGGCAGGTCGCTGTACCGCTGCGGCTCGTCCAGGATGCCGATCACCGCCGCCTCCTCGCTGAAGGCGACGACGATGTGCCCGATGTCGAGCGCGAGCGCGGCCTCGTGCGTCTCCGACGCCCAGAAGGAGAAGGTGTGCGCCCCCGCCGGTTGCCGCTCGCTGGTGACGACGCGGCCAATTGGCCCGGTGTGGGTGTCGATCAGCGGCAGGAACCGTGCGACGAGTTCATCGGTTTCCATCAGGCAACCTCCCGGAGATGACGGCGGAGCGCGGCGGGCACGCCGAGCAGCGCGCGTTCGAGCTTCACCTTGAGGATGCGCTCGGCGATGTGGATCGGGTAGAGCAGCGTCGGCCAGCGGTCATCCTTCGTCGCGCGCGGCGTCCGCTCCGCGAAGAGGACGGCCGAGAGCGCGTCGAAGTCCGCCGCCGCCTGCACGGGCGAGGGCGCCTCGATGCGCGCCAGCCCGAACAGCGGGTCCGCCCCCGACCGCTCGTGGAAACGAAGATACCACGTCGCGGGCTTGAGGCCACCCCGCACGCCCCGGCGGAAGGCGCTGCTCCGGTGGCCGACGGGCATCGCGAGCAGCGTCGCCATCTCCGCATTCGTCAGGTCGAACCGGCTGTGCCGCTTGATGATGCCGACCGCGTTGCCCGCGTCGCTGTTGACGAGCGAGCCGTCCATCACGAGCCAGCCCTCGCTGCCGTCGGTGCGCTCATCCCACGCGCGGAAGACGGCGTACTCGCAGTCGGTGCGGATCGCGCTGACGGCGGGCCGGATGCGCGCCTGGAGCGCGAGGAAATCCCCATTGCGCAGCGCGAGCGCCGACTGCTCCTCGCACGGCGTGACGCGGACGCCCGCGCCCTCGAACGCCAACGTCAGGGGGAGCGTGTGCGGGTCGTCCGGCGCGGAGGCCATGATGACGCTGCTCTCGACGCGCAGCATCCCCGGCACCGCGCGGAAGATGCGATCCTGCGGCCGCCGCTCGATCACCCCCGCGACGACGACGACGAGCGCGAGCGCATTCATGCCGCACCAGCCAATCGGCAACGTCCGCTGCACGCCATCGAGGAAGTAGCGCATGTTCCCAATCGACGCGGCGCGCAATGGCGGCGGAATCGGCATTGTGCCGAGCGCGTCTCCCTCCAGGTGCTGCACACGCTGCGACGGCCCCGCGTCGCCCTCCTCGCTGCCGAAAGGGACGAGGTCGTGCTCCAATCGCACCGAGGCGGGCGTGGCGACGAAGGGCACAGCATCGGAACGGAGGCCCCGCAGCGCGTCGGCAAGTTGGCTGCTCAGGTCGGCCATGGGCATCTTGCTCCGAGTTGACATCTTGGCCAAACGCTCCTACGTGAACGGACACCTGAGAATAGCACGTATGTACTATGCGATGCAAGGGGGTTTGACGCAGAGCGAATGCGGCATTGGCGCGATTTTGCGCGCAGATATTGACAGGCGGCGCGGTGAGGGTGTAAGGTGCTCCTGCCTCGCGCGGAGGTGTAGCTTAGTGGCTTAAAGCGCTGCCCTGTCAAGGCAGAGATCGCGGGTTCGAATCCCGTCACTTCCGCCAATCATCGCCCGGTCGGACGCGGTTCGGTCGGGGAGATGCCCATCGTGGGCCGCTAGCTCAATTGGCAGAGCAGCTGACTCTTAATCAGCGGGTTACAGGTTCAAGTCCTGTGCGGCTCACCACTCTTTCCTCTGTAATAAGGAACAACCATTCCAACCTCCTTCTCTGCCTGAACGCTGGCTAGCAATCAGGGTAAGATGAGTGATAGGATGCGCGAATGGCTGACGACCTGATGACCGGAGTAAGAACAATACAAAACATTCTTATTGCTCGCGCTACTGGGAGTTATCCAGATGACGAGGAGTATATTATTCTACGCAAAAAACTTATGTCAGATCTAACGATAAAGCACTACCTTCCTGAGGTGGTAACTCAATACAGAAACATTGATAGCTTTTGGCAATTTATCAAGTATAAATTTGGTCGTTATCAGGAGCGTAAGGACTATTTGTACCAAGAGTTTGATCGCGTGTTTCGAGTGCTTGAGGGGGAAACATTTCTTCCGTCTGACGCTTCGACCTCAGCTGTCCTTGCAGACATGACGTGGAGTCAGCTCCTAGACCACTGGCAAAAGGGACTAGACCGTAAAATAAGTGATCCTGAAGGGGCAATTACGATTGCTCGAACTCTCATAGAGTCTGCCTGCAAGCATATCCTTGATGAGTTTAATATTCCTTACAATAATAAAGAAGACCTTCCGAAGCTCTATATAATGACATCTCACGTACTCGACATCGCTCCATCTCAACAATCGACGGAAACGATGAAGCAGATTTTGGGTGGATGCAAAACTGTTGTTGATGGGATGGGTGCGTTGAGAAATCAGATCGGCGATGCACACGGTAAGGGGAAAAATCACCCAACTATTGCCCCCTGGTATGCTGAGTTAGCCTTGACGCTAGCAGGTGGTCTTGTAACGTTCCTTGTGCGAGTATCTGAGGCTAAAAAGGCCGCTGACAACCCCACATTATGACAAATGCTGACCGCAGACATGGTACCCTACTCACTATAGTCATTTCCTAACCCGAACGATGCAGCGGAAGCCGATGTGGCAGGTCGATGAGTCGATGGTTTCGGGGGAGCGGGCGGCAGGGCGGTAGCGGAGGCAGTAGTTCGGTGCGCAGAGGTACGAGCCGCCCTTGACGACCTTGCGAGGGAGGGGCGTCTCCGGCGTCGCGGGGTCGCGGCTGCGGTCGCGCTCGCCGCCGCGCGGGTTGACGGGGATGCAGCAGGGTTTGTCCGCCTCCTCGGGGTGGCGCGATTGGAACCAGTCGCTCGTCCACTCCCAGACGTTGCCCGCCATGTCGTGCAGCCCGTAGCCGTTCGCGGGGAAGGAGCCGACCGGGGCGGTGCGCTCATAGCCGTCGGCGCGGAGATTCTGCCAGGGGAACTCGCCCTGCCAGGTATTCGCCATCATCACGCCATTGGGCGCGAACTCGTCGCCCCAGGTATAGACGGCGCGCTCCAGGCCGCCGCGCGCGGCGAACTCCCATTCGGCCTCGGTCGGGAGCGTCTTGTTGGCCCACGTCGCGTACGCCTCGGCGTCCGCGTACACGATGTGGACGACGGGATGATTCCATCGCCCGTTGAGGGACGGCCCTGGCCCCTCGGGATGCCGCCAGTCCGCGCCGGGGACGTACGACCACCACTGCTGGTAATTGCGCAAGTCCACGCGCATGGGAGGCTTGCGGAAGACGGCGGAGCCGGGCACGAGCACCTCCGGCGGCGCGTTCGGGTAGTCGTCCGGGTTCGGCGCTCGCTCCGCGCCGGTGACATACCCCGTCGCCTCGACGAAGCGGCGGAACTGGCTGTTCGTCACCGTCGTCTGATCCATCCAGAAGCCGTCAACGGCCACGCGGTGCGTCGGCGCTTCCTCGGGGTAGAAGTCGTCGGACCCCATCAGAAATGTGCCGCCGGGCACCCAGACCATGCCGGGGGCGGGGGCCGGACCGGGCTGGGGAATCTGCGGCACGGTCATTGCCGCTCTGCTCGCGGGCTTTGCCTTCACTGCTTTCTTCATTATGCTTCCCCTCGGAGATCGTTGTTCTCTGCTTCGCGACGATGTTCAGGCGACCGCCGCACCGCTATTTTCGCATACGTCGCCGTGCCGGCGCTCATCGATCCCCCGCGAAACAAACGAACAGCGGACGCGACACGCGGGGATGGTATACTGCCAGCGTGCCGTGGCCCCGTAGGTCAAAGGATAGACCGGCAGCGTCCTAAGCTGCGCGTTGGGGGTTCGAGTCCCTCCGGGGTCACCATTCCATCCCCGCGCCCCTCCCTCGTTCTGGGAATAGCGGCCCGGCTCTTGCGTTGAAAGCGGATGGGACGCCGGGTTCGTCCGTGGAGGAATGCCGTGGCACGAGGAGCAACAGTGCAAGGTGCGTGTCGCGTCGCCCGCGAGTCGTTTGATAGCCTGCGCGATGCGTGGTCCTCCCTCATTCCCACGTCCGTGACGCCATTTCCGTTTCAAACGGTCGCCTGGGCCGAGTCGTGGTGGGAAGTCTTCCATGACGGCGCGGACTTGCTCCTGCTCGGTGTTCGCTCCGGTGATGAAACCCTGATCGGGGTCGCGCCGCTGATGATCCGGGAGACGCCGTTCGGTCGCGCGGTGCAGTTCATCGGCGGCACGGATGTCACCGATTACCTCGACATTGTCGCCTCGGAGCGCGACGTTCATGCGGTCTGGTCGGCGGTCATTCAGTCACTTGTGACGATGCAGGATGCGTGGGACGTGCTCGATTTCCACTGCCTGCCGCAGTGGTCGCCGTCGCAGGCGACGCTCGCCGACCTGCTTTCGGAGCGGCTGTCCGTCCGCGTCGCGCAGGAAGAGGTCTGCCCGATCCTCCGGCTCGGCGGCTCGTTCGCCCACTATTTGCAGGCGCTCCCGAAGAAAGAACGGCATGAGATTCGCCGCAAGGAGCGCAACTTCGAGCGCGACGCCCCCAGCGGGCGGTTGCGCGTGCTCCATACGCGCGATGAGGCGCTCGCTGCGCTGCCGGACTTCTTTCGCCTGCACCGGCTGAGCGCGCCGGACAAGGAGCGCTTCCTGACGTCGGCGGTCGAGCAATTCTTCCGCAGCATGACGGCGCGCATGGCGGACAATGGCGCGTTGCGCCTCTTCATACTCGATGTGGATGATCGCGCGGTGGCGGCGATGTACACCTTCGCGGCGGAAGGTCGGCTGCTCGTCTACAATTCCGGGTACGACCCGGAATACTCGCGCGTCGGCGCGGGCATGGTGCTGACCGGGAAGATGATCGAGGCCGCCGCCGCCGAAGGGCTGGAGATCTGCGATTTCCTCCGGGGCAACGAGGCGTACAAGTACCGGTTCGGCGCGGTCGATACGCCGATCTGGCGTGTGCTGGCGGGCCGCGATGGCGCGGTCGTTGACGCCGAGATCCGCAGCATGGAAGCCGCGCTCGGTGTGCCCGCCGACGCGCGCGATTTAATCACCAATGAGGACCAACCGATAGGAACGCCCGCATGACCGCGACATTCACCGATCTCCGCTCGCTGCCGTCGTCCGTGCGCCGCGTCGCCATGCTCGCGGTGCACACCAGCCCCCTGGCGCGCATCGGCGGGCCGAGCGCGGGCGGGATGAATATTTACGTGCGCGAACTGTCGCGCGAGCTCGCGCTGCGTGGCGCGCGCGTCGATATCTTCACGCGGCAGGAGACGCCCGATGTGCCGGTCGTGACCGTGCTCGACCCCGGTGTCAATCTGATCGCGCTGCCGTGCGGGCCGTTCGGCGTGGTGGACAAGTTGTCGCTCGTCCCGTATTTGTCGAGTTTCGCGAGCGCGGTGGACGAGTGGGCGACGACGAACCGCCGTTCGTACGACCTGATCCACGCGCACTACTGGCTCTCGGGCGTCGCTGGTGATTTCCTGCGCTGCCGCTGGGATATCCCGCTGATGATGACCTTCCACACGCTGGCGCAGGCGAAGAACAACGTCGCGCGCTCGGCGAGTGAGAATGAGGCGACGCAGCGTGTCCTCGGCGAGCGGCGGCTAATGCACAGCGTCGATGCGGTGATGGCGTTCAACCCGCAGGAGAAGGCGGAGATGACGTGGTACTACCGCGCGGACGCGGGCAAAATCTGCGTCGTTCCGGCGGGCATCGACGCGGCGACGTTCGCGCCGGGCAGCCAGGCCGATGCGCGCGCCGCCCTCGGCTGGGACGCGACGGAGCCGATTATTTTGTTCGTGGGGCGCATCGACCCGATCAAGGGAATCGATGTGCTCATCGACGCCCTCTGCGGGCTGCGTCGTGAGGGGTGGCAGACCGCGCCGCCCCGCCTCGTGCTCGTTGGCGGTGGTGCGGGGGAGCGAGCATACGAGACATTGCAGCGGCGGGCGACGGAACTGGGCATTGCGGATCAAATTTCTTTTGCAGGGTCAATTTCACACAGCGATTTACCGGTCTATTATCGCGCGGCGGATGTCGTCGCCGTCCCCTCATTCTATGAATCATTCGGGTTGGTCGCGGTGGAGGCGATGGCGTGCGGCACGCCCGTCGTAGCCTCGCGCGCGGGCGGTTTGGCGTTCACCGTTGATGATGGCAAGACGGGCTTCCTCGTGCCGTACAACGATGCCGCCGCGCTGGCCGACCGGCTCCGCCTCCTGCTCACTGATGACGCGTTGCGTGCGCAATTCGGGGCGAACGCGACGGTTGTTGCCCGGCGCTTCGGCTGGCCGACCATCGGCAGCCGCATTGTCCACGTCTACGACCGGCTGGTGCGCGGCTACCGCGCCGATCTGTGCAGCGACACGCCCTCCTCACGCGGCGCGACGATGACGGGCGGCGGCTAAGACCCGGAGAGGCCCGGGAGAAACCAAGGAACCGCAGAGACGCAGAGGACGCAGAGCGCTGCAGAGAAAGAAGGAACGGTGTCCTTCCCTGCGTCCTCTGCGTCGATTCGGTTTCAGCCCGCGCGTTACTGCGCTTTGTCTTTGATCGCCTGCTCGCGGGCGCGCTCCGCCTTGTAGAACTTCTTGTCCTTCGGGATCGGCTTCGCCTCTTCGCGCGCCCGCTCCGCCATCATGGCGGCGGACGAGACGTTCAACTGCTCCTCGAGCAGCGCGAGGTCGTTGTAGATGCCGCTGTTCTTGTGCGCCTCCGGCGTGCGCATCAGCATCCGCACGAGGTGCGTCAGGCTCGGCGCGGAGGCGTCGGTGCCCTGCGCGCGGTTGAGGTAATTATCGACCATGGAGAGCGTCTGCGCGATGGCATTGTTGCCCGCAAGCCGCTCGCGAATCGTGCCAAGACCGTCGGTGACGCGCATTCGTTCGCTCCCTTCGTTTGCCCGCAGCGGCGCAAACCGCTGGCAGTATAGCACAGCGGCGACTGGACGGGCGCGACGAACGTTTTCGCCCGCGTTGACGGGGAAAATGCGCCGCCGTATACTGCGTTGTGGTGCAGCCGCACCGGTGAATGCTTTGTCTCCATGGGGTGGAGGGTCGCTGCTGACCGCCGCCAGCAGGCAGGAGCGCACGATGTTCAAATTGACCGGCGAAGATATCGATCTCGATTGGGTACGCGCGGTGATGCACGAGCACTTTACACCGCACGACTACCAGGAGGCGCAGGAATTGATCCTGCCGTGCCTCCAGGAGGTGCAGGAGCGATACGGCTACGTCTCCGAGGAGGCGGTGAGCATCATCGCGGCGCATCTCGACATCTCCGAGACGCGCGTCTTCGGCGTGATGACCTTCTACAACGACTTCCGGTTCCACAAGCCCGGCGCGCATGTGCTCCTGATCTGCAACGGCATGGCATGTCGCGTCGTCGGCTCGCAGCGCCTGATCGATAACGTCATCTACCCCCGGCTCGGCCTCGGCGAGAAGGAGACGACGCCGGACGGGCAGATCACGATGCAGATTTTCCCCGGCTGCCTCGGCGCGTGCGACCAGGCGCCGCTCTGCATGGCGGACGGCGCGTATCATGCGCAGATGGACGACGCGAAGCTGAACGCGCTGATCGATGAACTCGACGCCGACCGCCCGACGCAGACGCCTGACTTCATACGCACGGGAGGTTCGGGGGCATGAGCGCACACGCCGATACAACGCCAACGCCAGCGACGGAAACATTCCGCACGCGCGAGGACTTCAACCGTTTCAAGGCCGACGCGACCGACCGCTACCAGCGGATGATGTCCGCGCAGGATCGGACGGTCATCAGCATCCCGTACAGCGAGTGCACCCGCGCCAAGGGCGTCGATACCGTCATCGCCGCGTTCCAGACGGAGATTCAGGCGCGTGGCATGGCGGTCGAGTTTCGCGAGGTTGGTTGCTTCGGCAACTGCTACGCGGAGCCGGTCATCGAAGTGCGCAAGGCGGGGTGGCCCGCCGTCATGTACGGCTACGTGACGCCGGACGATGTCCCCGCGATCCTCGACGGCATCCAGAATAATCGGGCGAAGGTCGCGACGCCGCTCGGCGTCTACTTCGACGGCCCCGCCGACCCGCAGAAGCCGGAGCCGTTTCAGGGCATCCCCGCGCTCAAGGACGACCCATTCTGGAGCAAGCAGCAGCGGATCGTGCTCGGCAAGGCGGGGCTGATCGACCCGCACCGCCTCGATGAGTACGTCGCGCGCGGCGGCTATGCATCGTACGCGAAGGCGCTCTTCGACATGACCGAGGATCAGGTGATCGAGGAGATGAAGACGTCCAATATCCGCGGGCGTGGTGGCGCGGGTTTCACGGCGGGGATCAAGTGGGAGAGTGGCCGCGCCTCGGCCGGGTACCCGAAGTACGTCGTCTGCAACGCGCACGAGGGGGAGCCGAATGTCTTCAAGGACCGCAAGATGCTGGAGATCGACCCACATGAGGTGATCGAGGGCATTCTGATCGCGTGCTACGCGGTCGGCGCGGATCGTGGCTACATCTACATCGGCGGCGAGTATCCGCTCGCGATCCGGCGGTTCCGGCGCGCGGTGCGCGACGCGGAGGCCGCCGGGCTGATCGGCGAGAATGTCCTCGGCAGCGGTTTCGACGTCGCGATGACCGTGCGCGTCGGTGGCGGCGCGTACATCTGCGGCGAGGCCTCGGCGATGCTCTACTCCATCCAGGGGGCGCGCGGCCAGCCGCGCACGAAGCCGCCGCGCTCGGTCGAATATGGCCTCTGGGGCAAGCCGACGGTCGTCAACAATGTCGAGACGCTCGCCAACGCGCCGCACATCGTCGAGCACGGCGGCGCGTGGTTCGCCAGCATCGGTGTGGACAAGAGCCAGGGCACGAAGGTCTACACGATGGGCGGCAACATCAAGGGCACCGGGATGAGCGAATTGCCCTTCGGCGTGACCACCGGCGAACTCATCATGGATGTGCACCTCGGCATGAGGGACGGCTTCGCGTTCAAGGGGTTGCAGACGGGTGGCGTCTCGGGCGGCGTGCTAACCGAGGAAGACTTCGACCTGCCGATGACCTTCGAGGGGATCGAACCGGCGGGCGGCCTGATCGGCTCGGCGGGATTCGTCGTGTACGACGACCGGACGAGCATGGTCGATCTGGCGCACTACATGATCGAGTTCAACCGCAACGAGTCGTGCGGCAAGTGCACGCCCTGTCGGCTGGGCACGCAGGCGCTCCTCGAAATCCTCGACCGCTTCCAGCGCGGCCAGGGGCGCGTCGCGGACCTCGATGTCATCATGGACACGAGCGATCAGATCATCAAATTGTCCCTCTGCGGCCTCGGCCAGGCCGCGCCGGTGCCGGTGCAGAGCATGATCCTCAAGTTCCGCGCGGAGTTCGAGGCGCGCTGCATCGACGCGCCGGTGCGCGAGGAACTCGCGGTTGCGGCGGACTGATGCATGGTCTGACGGCATTGCGCTGCGGGATGCGGGAATAGTGGTGGCGGTGGGCTGACTAACTGGTCGATTCAGTAACCCGGGACGCAGGCTGAAATCTGCCCAGAGGGCACCCGGCTACCGGTAGCACAGGCTTTCAGCCTGTGAATCCATATTGGAGAATGGGGGAGGCGACCACTCGGTCGCCTCCCTTTTTCGTTCAGAGATTGATCGTCTGCCCGCGCCCCTGCGCGACTGCCAGATCGACGGCGTGACGACCGACCGCGACATCCTGCACCGCGTTGCCGACCGACTTGAAGAATGTTACCTGCGCCGCATCGGTGCGGCCGGCCCTGACACCGGAGACGAGTTCGCCGAGTTCGCCGTGGATGCTCTCCGCCGTGATGAGTCCACGGTCGCGCGCGATGACGAGGTCGCCCGCCTCAGCCCACGCCGCCGCCCGCTGGTCAACGACGATGACGGCCCGCGCGACGGTCTCCGCCGGGACTTCCTGCATCGCCGGTGTGTACGCGCCCACAGCGTTGATGTGCGCGCCCGCCTCCACAGCCGCGTCCGCGAAAAGCGCCGCTGTCGCGGCGGTCGCGGTGCAGACGACGTGCGCGCCCCGGAGGGCATTCGTCGCATCCAACTCGACACGGAGACGATCGACGAGATCGGGCGCTTCGGCGCGCGCGCGTTCGATGAACGCATTGCCTTTGTCGCGTGATCGTGCGACGACGCGAACCTCGGCGATCGGGCGGACAGCGCAGACTGCCTGCATCTGCGTCATCGCCTGCGCGCCGGTGCCGAACAGGGCGAGCACGCGCGCATCGGGGAGCGCAAGCAGGTCGGTCGCCGCGCCGGAGACCGCGCCGGTGCGGAGCGCCGTGAGATAGGTGCCGTCCATGATCGCGAGGGGCGTGCCGTCATCGGGGTTGATGAGGCAGACGACCGCGTGGATCGTCGGCTTGCCCCGCGACGGGTTGCGCGGGAAGACGGAAACAACTTTCATGCCCAGCCCGCCGACCGACGGCACCATCGCCGGCATGAAGAGGGAGACGGCGTCCATCGCGGGGACATCGATGGGCGTCCGCAGTGGCGCGGTCGCGGTGCCCGCGCTCAGTTCGCGGAAGGCCTGCTTCATCAGTGCAATCGCGTCGGCGATCGGCACGAGCGCGCGAATGTCGGCGGCGGTCAGTGCGAGCATAGCGCTTCTCCTTCGGTGGCTACCGAACCGTGTCCGGTTCCATTCCTAATTCCAACCGCAATTTGCAAACGTGAGATCGTCAACCGTCCGTGCTGAATCCTCGTTGATATCCGAACCAACGGCCCATCCTGCCATACGAGCGTCGCCTTCGCAACGTGAAAAAGGGGTCAACCCAGGGCTTACTCAAAGTCGCCATGCCGGGGATTTCCTAACCCCCCCAACCCCCTTCCCGAGGCGGGAAGGGGGAGTGCGCCTCCTCGCTACCGAGGCGTTTGGTGGAACATTCGGTTGCCGAGGTGAGTCACCCCTTCCCGCCTCGGGAAGGGGCCGGGGGTTAGGACCCCCCCCATTTCCGGCGGACGGCGCAACGCCTGCCGTGAAAGGATGTGGGTATTCCGGTGGGTATTCCGGTGGGTATTCCTATGGATTGCTCATGGCGCGCGCTCGCTGCACCCGCTATCCTATGGAGAGCGGCGCCGGTGGGCGCGCCGCATGGGGAACGTGGGGCATGGCCGAGCGGCCACCCCAGCGGACAAGGAGGATGTAGGATGGCGGCACAGCACGAGACGACAGCAGGAGGAGCGGCGGAAGTGGCGGTATTGGCGGAATCAGCAGCGCCGGTGACGCGGGCCGGTCTGGGACGCCGTGGGCTGATCGCGGCGGCGGCGGCCTTCGTGGCGGGGCTGGCGGTGCAGGGGGCGACGGACTCCGAGCGCGTCTCGGCGGACGGCGGCACCTGGACGATGCCCTACGCCAGCGGGGCACAGAACACCGGGTTCACGCTCGCAGCTTTCACGAACAATGGCACCGGCGGCGCTGTGTATGGGAGCTGCACCAGCTACATCGGGGTGTCTGGGAACAGCACCAGCAACAACGGGGTGTATGGGAACAGCACCAGCAGCGGCGACGGTGTGCTTGGCAATACCAACGCCACCCCGCCCGCGAGCAATCTGCCCGCCGCATCGGGCGTCGTCGGGATCGGCAACGGCGCGAACACCGCCGGTGTCTACGGCGACGGCGGCGGCGCCGGTGTCGGCGTCTTCGGCTTCTCGGCCACCAACGTCGGCGTCTTCGGCGTCTCCGGCGGCGGCAGCGGTCAGCCCTACGGCGTCGTCGGTAGCGTCAATAGCGCCCCCGGCTTCGGTCTCTTCGGTGTCGCCTCCGTCGCCGGTACCGTCGGCTTCGCGGGCGGCGCGGGCGTCGCGGGCGCCATCGCCGGTCAGTTCGCCGGGCCGGTCAACATCGACAACAACGGCGCGATCG